>Ga0256909_1000036_pt1 | contig 76255 bp, 89 predicted proteins | sample MC6MC0762MT_FD_190203 | JGI IMG/M metagenome (GOLD analysis project Ga0256909, IMG submission 190203) | Metatranscriptome of enriched soil aggregate microbial communities from Iowa State University, Ames, United States - MC6-MC0762-MT... | ecosystem: Environmental > Terrestrial > Soil >...
ATTTGCATTGTGGTTGTCAGATGTCGTTGTTGCGAGTTCCTCAGCCTGACGGATGATTTCGCGCATCTGAGGACCAATCCAGCCCAGATAACCTTTCAGATCATCGTCAAGCCCCTCGTAATCAATTGGGTTCTGATCACCTTGAGCGTTGAGGGTGTGAACTTTGACAGATGCAGACCAAGCTACCGGCCTTGTCCCTGAAGCCACCCTCAGCCTTGTTCTGACCCACCAATCAGTAAGGCTCGTCAGACCGTTGACAATCTGAAAGACAGTTACGTCTTTCGTGACGAACGAGGAAAATACCTGTGACGGGTCGTTGTCAGGCCAATATTGGATATCAACGCCTTCAACAGTGATGTCGTCAATCGCATCCCAGAACAGGCGAATGCCGGGATGTTCCTCTCCATTATCCCCTACAACCAGGTTAGGAATAGCAGCGAAGTTTTGCACCTCAGCAAGGTAATCCGGATTTCCATTCGGTGTCGGAACAGGCGGATTTGTTTCATAAGCTGTAGGATCAAAGATGCCGTTGCCAACCTCTTGCCACGAGATCGAAACATCGCGAACACTGTCGCTGCCCATTGCGCCAAGGGCTTTCGAATGAACCTGAAGCTTGATCGTGCGGTTATAGCGAGCTGATACCCATTGAACCCACTGGCCAACCTGCAATCCGAGGAATTTCGGATGAACGGTGAAGTTGCCGTTCGCCTGATAACGTGAGGCACGGATAGCAATATCTGCCAGACGGTCGCCTACACGCGGATCAGTGACGGCGGTGTAATCCACCTTGGAAGCCAGTCGCTCGCGATCCTGAGCCAATGCAGCAGCATCAACGCGCGTCGTGAGCGATGTAGTTTCATAAAACAATTCTGGACTGACATACGAAGCCGCAACGGTGTTGACGAGTTCAGTCCGAGTGCGCGTCAACGACAGTTGGAAAGATTTCTCCCATGCTATGTCGTCATCAGTGATCGTCGCAACAACGGCCTGATTAGCGCCGACGATTGGATACTCACCTGTAACGCCTTCAATCCAAGATCCTGCACAAGCTTCGCGCAGTGGCGTCATGTTGGTTTCGTGCGTAACGCCGTCACCAGATGAAGCAATTAAGGCCGCCGTATAGCGCTTGCTACTGTCTGACATGGCTTCATCGCAGATATTCATCGCGGTGAACCATTCAGATAACGGCAAACGGCTCTGGGCAACACCTCGGCCAACGATCTTTTCGGTGCCGTTGTAGATGCCCAGTTCAAGGTTATACATCATGACAGCTGGGTTATCGGAGAAAGCCCATGTATCCTGATTGTTTCTGCGCTGAGTTCCTGATCCACCAACCGTGCTGTCTTTTCGCGGGTCATAAAGCGGAGCGCCGCGCACTTCGAACATAAGGCTCGGAGGAGACGTGAGATTATCGGCCTCCATGCGGGACGTAACCACGACGTAGCAGATACCTGCCCCACGATGTGCAGAAGTCCAACGTCCCGAAGGATTAGAATTCGCAATTAGCTGAGGGTCGGCAGCTTGCTGCATTGTTCCAGGATAGAAGCGAACCCAGACTTCGCCCCCTTCGTGGACATTAAGCAGTTTACGTCCATAGGTTTGATCGGTTGGACTAAGGCTCTTCCACTCGCCATCCATCTGCACGCGCAAAAGCTCAACACAGCGGAAGTCGGAAAGCTTGAACACGTCCTGCACCATTCGGTTGCCCTTACCGAATGCATTGCGATAGACGTGATGCCCCATTGTGCCAAATACGCCGAGGCCGACTTCACGAACGAGATTTTCACCATATTTAGTTTCTGTCGCAGAGGCTGAAGACTTAGGCGTCTGCTGAAAGATCGACGTGAGCGCGTATTTTGCAGCGACCAGAAGTCCGCCAAGCACAATGTTTGCAAGGACAGTACCGCCGAACAGCCACGATCCAAGGCCAACAAGACCTGTCACAATAGAAACAGGGTCCGCCGCCGCAGGTGTTGCCAACAGCGCGAATAAAATCGCCAGAATGTAAAACATCAGGAAACCTTGAAGGCCCTCTCGGCCATTGTGCGTGGCAGGAAGCGCAAACCGTCCTCGCCTTTCACCGCGAAGCCGTATTCACAGAAGTAGCCAACAGTTTTCTCAAAAATACCAACGTCACCCCGCTGCGCCATCGCAACAGGCGTTTCCTCGAAATGATCAGCCAGAACGGCGCTTAAGCTGGCAAAGCCTCGCTGCTTGATCAGTCGATAAGCACCTGCACGGCTTTTGTACTTGCCGCGCACTTCAGAAGCAGGTTCGATGCCTGTAACCGCTTCAATCGCGTCGGATGTGGTGAGAAGACAATCGGACTTTCCCCAGACCAGAGGCGTGTTTATGTGCGCCTCCGTGACAGCCACGAGGCGTTTTTCCCATTCCGGATGTCGCATGGCGATCCTTACGGTGCTGTGATGTGGAAATTTTCTCGCTTCACCACTGAGGCATATTCAAAGAACTTATCGCCCGGTGAGATAAGCTGCTGATCTTCGTGCGAGGCGGTGCGATAGCCGTCACGATGGTTTTCCAGAGCTGACGTTTCCACATTGGCTTTGAGAACCATTTCGCCGCCATCGGTTTCGTGATCGATGGTGTCTATGAAACCTCGATACATCGGCTCGACGTGCAGCAGTTCGCGCGTGTCCGGATCAAAATAAGCATCCGACAAAATAACCGTTCGGCCCTTGTAGTCGACGCTCTCAATTTGTGCGAGCTTATCAGGCGTCACACCGTAATCCGCTGCCGTCGGCATGGTGATGGTGATCGGCAGAGCTTCCGCACCCATCTGATAAGGCGGTTCTTCAATCACAATCAGCTGGTTTGGAATGTACGTGTTGCCATTCCAAGTGAACTCGGACGAGCCGTTCCACATATACCAGAAGCCCGTGCCGAACTGGAATTCGCCAAGAGAGCGCACAACAATGCGCCCCTCTTCCAGCAATTGCTGTAGACGAGTTGGGAAAGCCATGTGATAACCGATCTTAACTTGAGTCTGATATGAAGGTTTTCAAATGCGGGGCGCTTTAAAGATCTTAGTTCCACTTATCGCACTTAGCTTGGCTGGTTGCGTAACCACGCCGAAATACACAAACGAAGAGATCTCAGATCTACGGCTTCAACTTACTCAGTGTATGTCGACGTTATCTAAAATGGGCGCTCGTCCGGGTGAACAGCTAGCTATCGTCAGTATAGACTTGGCTAAAGGTGGCGTTATCAAACATGCTGTTGTTTCCTATCGCAGCAAATCAACCGATGCTAGCCTTGGTGTTTTAGCGATGCTGCTGATCAGAAAGTGCTCACCTTTGAAAACGCGAATAGAGGGACCTGTTCACGTCCCTGTGGCATTGGTCAGCAAAAAGGAAAAGTAACTATTTTGGCACCTCGATCAGCTGGAAAGATGCAGTAGGTCGCGGACCTTTTGACATCTGAAAGCTGTCTTTCACAAGTCGGGTATTCATTTCGGGCTGCTTGAAACGTGCCGTTGCACCGGTTGCGATATAAGACGCAATCGGCTGATCCACCTTAACTGTGATCGTCGTGCTTACGGCCGTAGCACCACCGCCGTAGGCGACCTGCAAGAACTGGCGATAGTCGCCACTCTTCAGTGAGAACATATCGCCGTCCATCAACTGCAAACCGGGAATAACGCCGGTCAGCTGCACTGTGTAGCCACCAGTCACCGTCCCACGTGACGCCGTTCCAGTAATGTGTGTGTTGGTTGGATCACCCCAATACGCACGCGGAATACAGATGTGCTTCGGACGATAAACAATCGTTTCCATGCCGCCCTTGGCAGCCGCAATGAAGGCCTGAAGCTGAACCGCCTCGCCGGCCTTCATCGGCAAAGTTTCCATATCCACAGTGCGATACGGATCAACGAATTCAACTGTCGAAATAACCCGACCGCCAAACTTCGTCTGACTGGTCGGATTATTAAGCAGGGGGTAAGACGGTACAAAGCGGACGGTTGAGAGAAGATCTATCATCGCACTAAACCCCGCCTTGATGCCTGCTTGCTATCCCGCGCAAAGCGCATTGGCCCTGACTTGTCGTATGCTTTGACTGTGCGCGAACTTGTGCTTTGAGACACGTTCTCAACATACGAATGGAAGTTGCCGTCGTTCTCGAACCGGGTCACAACATCCACACGCATCGGGCCAGCGGCTCCTGATCTTTGTGGAGCACTGAGTATCGGCATTGGCGGGGCTTTCAACGAAGCGATGCCGCCACTAGCTAGTGACAAATCTCGGCCTCGGTTGATCGCCTCAAGAATAGTTCGGTTCTGCTTGGTCGCTTTGGCGTTAACAACAAACTCACCGTCAGAGAGACGCGCTGGAATACTGTCTGTACGTGGTCCACCAGGTCCGCGGATCAATCCACCCGTCGCAGCTTTAACGACACCGCCGTCTTTCTTGCCGATACCGAGGAATGATAGAAACCCACCGCCGCCGCCACCTTTGAATAGGCTGGTAAATATATCATCGAAAGCCATATCCAGCAGCTTCGAAAGCACCTTATCCAATGCGTTAGCTAAAGCTTCTGCTGCTGACACGCCGTTGATAAGGTCATCAACGAACCCGCGTGTGGCGTCCTGTGCCGTGTCGCGCCATTCTTCTGCACGTTGACGGATTTTGTCTTGTGCTTCCGAAAGCTTATTCGCTTCAGCAGTTGCCAAGGCCCATTGTTCGGCAGTCTTTGCAATCTCAGAACGCAGTTCAGGAGTGATTTTTACGCCGGCCTTTTGTGCGGCGTTAATCAGTTCCTGCTCTGTGCGTGCCTTCTCAACAGCAAAACCGTAATCATCGATCAGCGGGTTAAGTTGGCGAAGAGCCTCAGTCTCGGCAATAAGTGCGGCGGTTCGATCTGTGACACGCTGCATGTCGCTGTCGAAACGCTCTTCCGGCGTTTTCTTTTTCTTCTTTTTATCTTTGTCGTCAGCCGGGGTTTGGATGCCCTTGCCATAACCAGACGGCGTTGAAGCAAGAATGGATTCTGCGCGCTTTTTTTGGACTTCTAGATCGCCAACAGCACGGCTAAGGATACCTGCCTGTGCTTGAGCTTGGTTGGCAGCGTATTCTAAAGGCGCAAACTCCAAGCCAGTAAATTCTTTGAACGAATTTGCTCGTCCTAAAGCTGAGTAGAAATCTGCGTTAGCCTGCGTCTCGGCCGTCTTTGCCGCCTCCAACTGCAAGCTGATCTGCTTAACTAGTTCAGCTTGGTAGTTGCGGGAAGCCGTGGCCGCATTGTTCAGAGCCGTTTCATTACCCCGAACCGCCTCAGTGAAGGACTTCGCAGCGCGATCGCCACCATCCATATTGTTATACAGCAACAACACAGCTGCGGCAGCAGCTCCTGCCAGCAAGCCGATAGGCCCGAGAGCTGCGGCAAAGCTCGTGACGATTGGCACGCCTGTTCGCATCGCGGTGAGGAACTTGCCGAGAGACCCGAGCGCAGTAAGAAGACTTGCAGCCAGTCCGCCGAGTGCCCGACCTGTCAAAGCCGTGATTATGACTGTCGCAAAGGTTGCAGCGACGTCAGCCACTTCCTTGAAGTTGTCGGCAACATACTGAAGAGCAGCTACAAGCTTGGCACTTGCGCCGGACGATGCATCAGCATTGCCGATGTACGACAGGAATTCATTATTGACCTGAGTGAACGCGTCCTTGATGGTTGCGTTCGTCGCCCTAAACTGTGCTTCAATTGGTTTTTGAGCATTGAGAATGGCCTTGAAAACACGGTCAGACGTTAGCTTGCCATCAGCGCCTAACTGCTTGAGCCCGGCGATGGTTGTCTTAAACTCATCAGCGATAGCCTTAGCAATGATCGGCGCATTTTCGCGCAGCGAACGAAGTTCATCGCCCTGCAATACGCCAGACCCTAGCGCCTGACCAAGCTGCAGGATACCGGCCGCTTGCTCCTGAGCAGCTGCTCCCCCGGCCTTAAATGCCTTTGAAACCAGATCAGTCGCGAGAGAAATTTGGCTTTCAGATTCAGCGACGGCCGATGCAGAACGAATTAGGCGCGCATAGAGTTCTGTATAATCCTGCAAGCTTGTACGTGCAGCATTAGCGCCTTCTTTGAGCTCATCCAGCGATCGAACCTCAACACCTGTCGAGGTTGCCGCCGAACGGATAAGGTTTCCTGCGCGTGTCCATTCATCGGCATATGAGGCGATCTCTTTCGCACCAAATGCAACGCCAACACCAGCCAATGCAGAGTTTAGACCACCAAACGAAATGCGGTTAAACGCGCTTTCAATATGCCTGGCTGCCTGATCGGATCGCTTTTCAACCTGAGCCATCTTTTGGTTGGTGATGCCGACTGCACGATTAAACGAACGTTCGAAGCCCTTGAGGTCAGCAGCGAGCTGAACTACAAGTTTCTCAAGATCTGTTGCCATTGGGGGCCTTTTATGAAGATAATTATTGCAAGCGTCATCGCGCTGTCAGCACTCACGGCACCGGCATTGGCTCTTGATGATGCAGGTTTTCAGGCGGCAGCTTTGAAGTGCTGGAATGCGCCATCTGGGATAGATGGATCTGATAAGTTTGTTATGTCGGTTGAAATTGACAGCCGAGGTGAATTGGTCGACATCACTGCTAAGAAATATAAGAAGGGGGCAATGCATCACGCAGTCGGCAATTCCTTGCAGAGAGCTCTAATGCGCTGCGCTCCTTATAAATTCCCAGCAGGGACGTATCAGATCACGATCGATAAAAGCTCGTTTAGCGGCAAATCCTTGAACCCATTCAAGGACTAACCACCCTGCAGCCAATCCCAAAGATCGTCTTTCTCGGATTCTGACAGTTTGCCCGGCTCGTCTGGCGTATTTGATTTGATGTAACCATCAAGCGCAGCCATATACTGCCACATCGACATTAGCCTGACTTCCTGCGGGCTAAAGCCTATTGCAGCTCCGTTTCCGTAGATGGCGGCAAATCTGAGTTTTCCATTGGGGAGACTATCGATTTCTTCTGACTTGCCGCTTCCTGCTCCCCCACCTTCTCCTCCGGAGCTCCGACGAGACCCGCAGATAGAACTGCTTGCGACAGGGTCAGATTCTCAAGAGGTGGGCGATCGGTCACATATCGACGAATGAGCGTCAGCGCCTTGGTGGGCTCCAAACCTCCGCCGACAAGGCCAAGCCTGATCGTTTCGCTGATATCTTTGATGCGCCAAGAGCGATTGTGCAGACGTTCCAACACTACGTAAGGACCCGCGTCGCATTTCTCCTGAAGTTCTTCAAGCTCGCCCCATGCGAGACGGAACGTGTAAGTTCCGTCTGCAAAGTCGAGCGACACAGATGCGTCGCGGCTCATTACGGTGTGACCGGCGTAGACGTGCGCACCATAACGCCGTCGGACTGCAGGCTAACGTTGTTCGTCGCGCGCTGGCCGTTGGTTGCGCCAACCTCCATGCTTTCAACGTGCATGAACCCAGTCCATGTAATCGTCTTCAATGGGAATTCCCATTCGACCTTCACAGGCACTGAATCGATGCTGTCAACGGCTTCAAGCCATGCGTCGACGCTTTCAGCAGCCAACACGCCTTCGCCGCTTACACTCATCGAAAGACTAGTTGCGTCGCGGCCAACCCAATCGACTAGGTCTGGGTTCTCGCAGTCAGGAATATTGACCTCTTCGAGGCCCTTTGTGATTGTAATTGAGCGCTGCGTGAATCCGCAGGGATTGGTGTAGACGATCGGAGTCGCGTCATTGCCGAGCAATACGCGGATCTTCCCAGATTTAATCGTTGTAGCAGCTACCATGTGGCGCTCCATATAAAAAAAGCCGCCAAATGGCAGCTGGTGATTGTTTTGTGATTTAAGATCAAACTAGGAAATCTGCCGAGTTGCTCTTCTTGACGTTATCCTTCGCCCACAAGGGCCGAAGGTTAGTGAGTGACCAGCAATCCCTGAATTCAGCGTCATCTTCCGACGTGTACGTGAACGATGATTTTGGGCGAATATGATCAATGTGCCAACGCCCCATGTTCTCCCAAGTCATTCTTGGCAGAAATTGCTTTTCGATGTGAGCAGACAGATCATCGATGGAATACCCGACTATGTCTTCCCAATTTCGATTGGCTTTCGCGTTTTTAATCGAATCCCAAATAGACCAGCTAATACGCCTATCTAATGCATATTTAGGGTCGAATTTCAGTCGTTCTCGAGCGCGCTGTTTGGCAATGTCTCGATTGTTGTATTTTCGATACGATGCCAGCCTGGATTCATATCGGCAGTCTTCACAATATTTCGACTTTGGGCCAGTGGCTATCGTCTCGCGACCACAAGTGAAGCAAGAAAAAGGGTGACCAAGAACAATCGCGCCCGGGGTATCTAGTCGCTTTTCTTTTCTTACACGCTTTTCGTTTTCTCGTTCGCATGCCCTAATGCAAAATTTCGATCGACCTTGCTTAGGTACCAGCTCAGTCTCACAAACTGCGCAGTACCTAACTACTTTAGTAATAGCCATACATAAGCCTGCGAGTTACGGCGTCTCAATCACGGCCGTGTACTGGAGTGACGCCTGATTCATGCCGGGAGCGCGAATGTAGTCAGTCCGCCAATAATCGAAGGTGACTAGTGCGTTCACCGTGAGTGGAGGTTCCCATCGTTTAAGCGCTTTGGTTACAGCGTCAGCGATTTGTCGAACCTGTTTCTGACTTGGCAGAGACGACCAGCAATTAATTTGGAAAGTGACGTCGACCGCATCAACGCAATCGGCACTGTCATCAGAAGATGAAGCGCTGCCGAATGAAACATATGGATAGGTCGCGGCCGGTATATTGCCATTAGGATCGGCGGGAGGATTGTCATAAACCTTGTCGGCACCGATAAGCGAGGTCAGCGCAGCATCCTGCGATAACCGCGCATAGATAGCGGTTTGAAGTTCCCATACAGGGTCCATTCCTTAATACCCCGCTGCGGCTTTTTTCGCGGCTCTCGTCACTACAGACCTGATGCGGCGCTTAGTGCTTTTTTTCTTGGCGCGCCAACTCACGTAGAAGAATGGCTGTTTTCCCTGACCGGGATTCTTCGTGCCGGCGAACATTCCCTTGTTCGTAAAGCGCGTAGTGCCAAACTCGACCCAGCGCGCGTAGTAAGCTTCTTTGTTGCCAGCATAGATCGTGATCGTCGTGTCATCTCCGACAAGGGAATCCACAGAAGCAATTGTAATGCTGCCTGGCGGAGCCTTGCCCCACGTCCAGCCAATGCTGTCATGAAGCACCATATCGTCAACGGGAACAAGATTGCGCATCATGTCGCAAATCTCTTCCGCGCTTCTTTCCATGGCTTTTCGAATGAGATCCTGGGCTATTTGAGGCAAAAGCTTAAGCTTGCGATTTAACTGCGTGAGACCCGTAGTCTTTGTTGCCATCAGCCACCGCCCCGCACGACAGCGCGCATTTCGATGTACTGATTAACCTCGTCGGGGTTAGCACATGACTGGATCTCGTAAAGAACGCCAGTCCGCTTGTTTCTCACGCGCCATGACGGCGTGACGTCTCGTGTTCTCGGTTCACTGCGGACAACAAGCGTATAAGGCTGGATACCTTGGGTACGAGCGGCGATATCGGTTTCAGAACCAAGTCGGGGTTGTAAACGAGCAGAAGTTTCGAACTTGTCTACCCACTCTTGGCTAGTGCCACCGCCTTCGTCCCGCACCGCTTCACGCTGTTGAAAGACGACGATGTTGTTGAGCGCGCCTGCGCCCTTACGTTTCGCCATCCTTCTCACCTTTTTTCGGGGTTTTCAGACGCATAGCCTTGTTGGCGTTAACGGCAGAATTTGCGCACGGTGTAGTCACAAGGCCGGACCAGCCAGCCTTATAAGCAATCGTGACTTGCGGGAGTGGCTTCCAGTCGAAGTCTTCGGAGAAGCGGACGTGGGGCATTTTTCCCTCCTTCGCTCGACAGCAAAGAACGAGTCTGATCATATGGCGGCAAAGACTGGAGAAGCGCGGTTAGAGCAAAATTCAAACGCCAATCAGCCGCGCGCGTGTATCGATGATTGCAGAACAAAACGAAATTTTTGATGAGTTTCAGATTTCCTTGCTTGTCAGAAAGCATGGATGGTCAAATCTTGTTCTTAGCTTGCCGAACAGCACACATACTTCAGTTGTGACCGACGTATTTTCCGACATCGTCAACAATATTCTTACATGCTGCGAAGCAGTCATCGACAATCATCAACATACTCAGCCGTTTTACGATGAGCCGGGTGGATCAGTCTGGAGATTGAATCCAGATCCAATCATGAGGCATCTTGTGCGCGTGAGGATTTTTGACCTGCCGAACAAAGCAGGTGAATTTTCTGAATCCGATCTAGATGAACCAGTCGTCGATTTACTCACAAAAAGGAAACACTTGCTTCTCAACTTCATGATGGAGCTATTGAGGACCAAGCTGCTGTATGCGGATGCGTCATTTTACAAAGACCGGCAGGCCTTTCCACATGATCGGTTTGAGACGGTCTGGGGCAAATGGGCAAAAGCAAACATTGGCTGCCCATTCTCTCTGCCACGCTGAATATTTAGTCCCGCCAAACCCGGTATGCCGAGAGCAGCGCTCGAACATGCCGTGGTAGCACTGCGTCTCCGCTCGCGCCCATGTCAGGCTCGCGATTTTCGTAAAGGTCTGAGCCGACAAGCAAGATTGCAGCTGACACAGCGGGATTAATGACGATTCCATCAGGAAGTGATGGAGTTTGACCCGCTGCGACGACCGCGCGATCGAGATATTCAACGACAACAGTCTCTGCGGCCACCAGATAAAGCGTCAGCTCATCGTCTTCGTCGTCGTGAAAAACACGAAGGTGTCGCTTGAATACAGCAAGATCAATCAGAGCCATCGCCACCACCTTCAGGCGGCACTTCTGGCTCCGGTTCGGGCTGAGGATTTGGAGTGACAACCCCGGCACCGATATAGCTGGCTACCCGCCTCTTACGTGTCTTTGTCGATACTGCCATCTGATTTCGCCTTCTGCTTGGGCTTGGTGCCATTCTCTGGCGTGACGCCGTCCGCTTCCTTAGGCGCATCTGTCTTGCCAGCCAAAGACACAAGGCCCTGTGCTTCCAGCTGTCGAGCTTCGCCAGCTTCAACTTCGAAAGACGGGCTCTTGCGAGTTTTTAGATCTTTGCCGAGAGCAAAAGTCTTTAGGGCTTTAACTTCTAGAAAATCAGTCATGTTCTCTCCAATCTGGAAAAGGGGAGCTGAAGCTCCCCGTCCCCCATTAAGCGCCTTCGACGTCGCCGGTTACGAACGACTCTGGACGATAGACAGCGAACGCCAGTCGCTCTTCCGCGCGGATCGTGAACATGTTCTTTTCGAAGTCGTCGACGTTCTCGCTCGACAGCAACACTTCGATATCGAGACGATCGAAGATCTGTGCAGCGAAGCTGAACGCACCAGTGAGGAATTCACCTGCAGCCATAGCCTGAGTGGAAACCACTGGCAGGTTCCAGAGAGTTGGCGTCAACGATCCCTGCGGATTGCCGATGATGTAATTCCCGCCAAGATCCTTGGTCAGCTCGATCTTTGCCCAATCGATTGGATTGAGGACAAATGCCGTTGCCGGGTATTCAGCGAGTACGACCTGAAGGATCGCAAGGCGCAGTCGGTCAATGCCGGTTTCATTCTCTGCGGCGAACGCCGGATTGAACGCGGTTGCCTGCGGAACCAGACCGTGAATGTTCTGGCCAGTACCAGAGCCATTGAGTAGCTGATTTTCTTCCGCAAAGCGCAGACCGTAACGAGCACGGCCATCGATATAGGAACGAAGAGCCGGAGCATCGTCCAGGATCTGGCGCGAAGCCTTGAACAGATGAGCAATAGTGCGAACCGGCGCAGAAGTCATATCGAACGTCAGGTCCGAATATGGCTTTGCAGTCGTTTCAGCGACAGGGGCCGCATTGTTCGTATAGCCGGTTTCCTTCACGTACTCGATAGAGCTAGAAGAAGTCTGACCCGGAAGCACGAGATCGCGGATCGTCAGAGTACGCTCTGGCAGACCAAAGATGCCCGGCACGCGTGCGCCCGGAACGAGTGAAGTGCCCTGACTACGACCAGCGCCTACCGTCGTGTTGGCTGAAGTGATTGCAGCACGATCTGCCGTCACCTTGATCGAACCGCGAGACGAACCTGTCAGCATGCCAGCCTTGTAATCGGCAGAGTCGATAACCAGATCGCCCAGCGACTTCTGTTCATTCGCGCCTTCTTCCTTTTCACGCGCAGCACGCTTTTCGAGATCGCCAAGGCGCGTGGTCATGTCGCCGAGTTCAGACAGAGCCTTATCGGTCTTTTCCTTGAGTTCAGCCGAAACCTCGCCGGTAGCAGCAAGTTTCGACGTAAAGTCTACAGCGAGATTGCCAACCTGCTCCTTGATGGAGGCAAGCGAAGTACCAAGCTCGCCGATCTTATCGGCAAGTACATTATCAGCCATGTGTGGCTCCTTAATTTTTGAAGAGTGGTGTGTTTGCTTCGGCCAAAAGCCGGTTTAGGGCTGCCAAAGCAGCAGCATCCGTCTCGACGTCAGGAGCCCCCTGACCTTCCTTGAGGTAGAGCCGAGCGGCCCGCTCTGCCTCAGAATTCGATAGGTTTAGAAGACCCTTCAAACCATTCTCGAATTCGCGTTTGGTAATCTGTTCGCCTGTTGCCATTTTAGAGGCAAGAAGCGTGGCTGCATCGGCCTTTGCGGCGTTAGATGCTTTCACTCGGCGCACATATGCTGGCTCGGTTTCGGCGCCAAAGCGTGCCAGTGTCTTGTCAAGCGTTGCGACACGGTCAGCCATACCCAGCTCGATAAGCTTTTCAGAGTAGAAAACTCTGCCCTGACCGAAGTCAGCTTCCACACGGGCTTTTGTGATACCGCGACCATCGGCAACGCTTGTTAGGAAGCGTTCATACGAACGGTTCACGCTTTCCTGAATATACGCCAGCGTTTCCTTGCCAAGCGGCTCGGTTTCGTTGCCTTCGACCTTGTGCTTGCCCGCGGAAATATACGTCCGCTTGACGCCCGCCTTATCCAAAGCTGCCGAAATGTCATCATGCGCGGTGTAGACACCGATCGAACCAGCTCGGCCCGAAGGCGTAACAACGATTTCGTCAGCGGACGATGCCAACCAGTATGCGGCACTTGCGGCAAGACTGTTGACCTGCGCAATGATCGGCTTTTCGCCACCGCGTAGCTTGCGGATCTCGGTGGCCAGCTCATCGGTGCCAGGTACAGAACCGCCTGGGCTATCAACGTCAAGCACGACGGCCTTAACATCGTCATTCGACAGCGCCTTGTGGAGCTGCCGCTTGATGCCGGCATATGAAGTGCCTCCGCTCATTGCAGAAAACATGTCCATACGGTCAGAGAGAACCCCGTAAACAGGAATAACTGCAACCTTACCGTCGGTTTCCGCAATTTCTTTCGCCCGAGCATCAGAAACAGCAGCAGCAAACTCAGACGTCACAAACTTATCACCAGCCGCACGAGCTGCGATAATATCCGCAAGAACTGCCAGTTTTTCGCGCTGAATCGCCCACGGCTCAGCCTCAAAGGCCGTCAAAATGTGTTCGAATTTCATAAAGTATCCTTAAGCAGCGCGCGTGTCCGGCGCGTCATCGAGCGATGGTCCGCCGTTGTGGCCGATGCCGTGCAAAGGTTGCATTGTTCCGTTTACGATGAGCTCGTCACCGCCAGGCATTTCAGCCTTGTTTTCATAGGATCGAGCTTCATTCGGAGTATAAATGCCGTTATTGACCATCTTCTGCAGGAAGTCAGCGCGCGCTTGGCTATCGCCTCTCAGCAAGCCTTCCATATTGAACTTCACGACAGTCGTTTTGCGGGTCTTTGCGTCTAGCAAATCGCGATAGACGGCCGATTCAATGCTGCGCAGCAATGGCGTGAGGCAGGTCTTAGTAAACTGCAGGATAAGTTGCTCAATACCGCTACCCCACGTCGTCGTCCCGTTTGAAGCATGACCAATCATGACAGGGGGCACGCCGAAGATACGGCATATCTGCTCAACGCTGAACTGTCGTGTTTCGAGCATCTGAGCGTCTTGAGGATTGATCGTTAGCTGCTGGTATTTAAGTCCAGCTTCCAGAACAGCAATCTTGCCGGCCTTTTCAGACCCGGCAAACTGGCCAAGAACTTCACCAAGCTGTTTACGCTGTTCTGATTTCAGGATCTGGTCAGATGAAAGAACGCCCGCAACCTGCATGCCGTTGGCAAACATTTTGCCAGCCGTCTTTTCACCCGCAAGCGCATTGCCGACAGTGTTCCTGACAACGCCAATTGGCGAAAGACCGCGATCACAGCCGGGAATGACCATGCCGCGGACGTGAAACATCTTGTCTTCGCTGATACGACGGATTGTGCCTGACTTGCCTTTGGTAGTCTCAGTCACTTCGTAATAGCGATTATTCCGATCGTCACGGCAGACCTTAACCGCGAGTGGATGAAAAGGGTTCAAAGCAGTAAGCCTGCCGCCGTTCATCTTCTTTTCCGCAAAGAAGTTGCCGTCCAGACAAAGGCACATCGCAACCATGGCCCAAAAATCGGACGCGGTGTCGTCAAGATTGGGCATATCGTGGAGCAGCTCATAGAGAACGTTTTCACGATCGATTGTGACGCCATCGTCTTTAAAAACGTTACATGGCAGCGTTTTCACAGAGTTCGCTACGAGATTTACGCACGCCCACACGGCATCAAGCTCAAGAGCCTTTTCGTAATTGACTGTTTCACCTGACGTCGTTCCAAGGCCGAAAAAACCTCGCCAGAACTCGCCGTCGGTGAGCTTGATGGGTTTTCCGACCCATCGATCAATGAAGCCCATATTCGCTCCGTCGTGAGTTAGGCGATGACGACCATGTTATTGATAAAGTCATCGAGGTTTTCATCTGGCTCAATCGGCGTATCCATCGCAGCACCGATAGCCATTGCCAGAGCGACGGCGGCATCGATGCGAACCGAAGCTTTCGTTTTGACAAACCATCGGTTTTCCTGCGGATCGTGATCGAACGTGGCTCCCATGAGCGCAGTCATCAACACCGGGTTTCGCCTCATGCGAATTCGGCCATCGATGATCATATCTTCTAGTGCCAGCACTGAACCCGGCATCCACAAGCCTTGCGGCGATGGCAGGCCAGCAGCTTTAGCGGCTTCGACCTTGGATGGTTCAGGCTTAGCCCTGACCTTACCGCCCTGCGGATGGGCAACGTGGTCGACTTCAATGCCGAGCGCGTCTACCTCTTCGCGAAACTTGTCGTAAGCGTAGCGGTCGTAAGCAATCGCTTTGATTTCAAATTGCTGGTCAAGCTGTTGGAGGCGTGCTGCAACGAAGTCATATCGGACACGTTTGCCAGGCGTAGCATTGAGCCAGCCTTGCTGCACCCATAGTTCATACGGCGCTTTGTCGGCCTGCGCTCTGGCTTGCAGAGTTTCTTGTGGCGTCCAAGCCTCAACCCACGCATCAAAGGTCGGCAGACTGACGGTAGCTCCGTCATCACGTTCCATTTCCATGAAACCCGTAGGAACCACGCAGGCAAGTACAGTCATATCCTTACTGCCCGAGAGGTCGACACCCATGAAAACCGGCTTGTCAGCATGATCATCTTCGGGGTCGAAGTCGTCCATGACGCTTTCGACAGTCTCACGCGGCATCCATGCCTTATCGGCATCGGTCCAGCAGCAAAAGTGCAGACGCAGAATGCCGTTCAGCTTGCCCGGCATCTGCTTGGCCTGAGCAACAACGCCTGCAAGATATTCGTGCGTCAGAATCACCCCGAGAAGTGGATTAGCTTTCTTCCAGCAAGTCGGATCGTTCAGAGGGTCATCAGCCTTATCGAGCGCACAAACCCATGCAAACGTCGTGTCATCGATGACTTCACCGACGTAGTTAAACACCTCGTCTGGCGTCTGCGTCCCAGCTGCAACCCGAACTGCGTGCTCGTGCTCTTCCCAGCAAATGCTGTTCTTGTCACTGCCAGAATTCGTAATCATCAGGAGCAGCGGTTGGCGACGAAACTTGAAGCCGCGCTCGAGCATTTCCATCGTCGATCGGTCTGGATGCTCGTGCACCTCATCGCAAAGCGCGAAATGCGGTCGTGGACCAGAACCCGACTTTCCCGAATCCTTCGAGATCGGACGGAAAAACGATTGTGACTTATGGTGTGCGATATTGAACTCGCGGCCGATACCGCCGCTGAACTTCACACGCTGCATCAAAGCCGGTGCGGCCCGGGCCATTTTCACAGCGTCCTGGAACAAAATCCCGGCCTGCTCTTTCTTGGCAGCGGCGGCGTAAATCTGTGCGCCAGCTTCCTTGTCGGCGATCAATCCAAATAGACCGACACCGCCAGCGAATGGAGACTTGCCGTTACCCTTGCCTTCTTCGATGTACGCACGACGAAAACGGCGGGAACCGTCCTCACGCTTCCAGCCGAACAACGAACCGAGCTTGAATGCTTGCGATGCGTGCAGCTTGAAGGGCTTGCCTTCAAACTGGCCTTCTGAGAGTTTCAAGCGCTCTTCGAAGAAGCGAAACACACGATCAGCTTCCTCGTCGTCAAACCACAGCCCGCGCTCATGGCCTGTTGCCAGATCGTCGAAATGACGCTGGCAAGCGTTCCGAACGTGCGGGCCTGCAATCTCAGTTCCGTCAAGGACAGCTTGCGCGTAAGCGCTCACACGCTCCAGCGCAGGCATATCAGTCAAGCAGATCGTCCTTCTCATCGCCGTCGTCACCGGTCGCAACTTTCGATGCGTCGGCAGGCGTTGCACCCATCTGGCCAAGCATCTGACGCAGCAAGTTCATCGCTTGCACGCCAACTTCCTGCCCAGCCATGATGCGGCCCTGAATATTGGCCGCCATACCGACAAGAGTGCGGTGTGACTGGTTCAGCCACGGCAGCTCTTTTTCAAACAGCTTCCACGCAGCCTTGGCTTTGAGCTCCGGCGTATCCTTCAACCATGCGGGAGGATTACCGAGCGGGCCGTAAGCCTTAGCGTCGGTGCGGCTTTTGAAGCGCTGTGGGTCTTTCTTGTCTCTCCCCTCGATTTTAGCCTTGCCGAGGGGATTTCTCGGCTTTGCCATTGGGGAAATCCTTCAAGAGGGGTCATATTTTGAATTGCGGATGCGTGCGCGATGGACCCTCGCCGTTCCGGCGTTTTCGACCTTCGTCGACTTTTTGATGCCCCCAAGGGTCAAACCGGCCACCCGTCAGCCCCGAAGGTCACGATGTCCTGACCTCGCTCCAAACGCTGCTTGGTTCGGTCATGGCACGTCTTGCAAAGTGACTGGAGGTTACCAGCATCCCAGAAGAGGAACTCGTCGCCCTTATGAGCGATAACATGATCACACACGGTCGCAGGTTCTACGTCGCCAACCTGCAGGCAGAACATGCAGAGTGGTTGCTCTGTCAGCTGTCGCTCGCGCATTCGCTGCCATCTGGCAGTCTTATAGAGGCGGAGCCATGTGCGTTGTGTCATGGTCTGGCCTCACGATAGTAACCAGCTTGAGTGCGCCGTCATAGGCGTTGCTGGTTTTGTTTGGTTGCGGCAGGTCGGATTCGAACCGACGATCTCTTGGTTATGAGCCAAGCGAGATGACCACTTCTCCACTCCGCATAATTCTTCTTGATGAAACTGGTCAAGGTGGCAGGGCTTGAACCTGCGGCCTCTCGGACCCAAGCCGAGCGCTCTACCAACTGAGCTACACCCAGATGAAAATTGATCGGCGGGGAGCCCACAGGAATGAGCTCAACCCGCCGCATCCCGTCTGCCGGAGGAGAAACGGCGCCGGGGATATGAATAGATTGGCAAGCGCAATGCAGGCGTGCACTGCCTATGCCTGCGAGCCAATGACTGCAGGGGATTGCGCTTGCTTTTCAGATTGACGACTGAATACCGTCGTCGGGTAGTTACCCCGCACTCAGAGGCTGCACTTAATACAGCATAGCGCAGGGTCCGTGGCCGGAATTGTTTGGGGTCGCAATGTTTCTATCTCGACCCCTTCACATCTAAGAACCATAACTATGCGGAATATGGACCTAAGCAGAAAATCTTTTTATGTTTTCTTGAAGATTATCATTGGCCGCTGTTAAGGCCTTCCGCCCGCCCTTGCGTCGCGAATATTCTGGCTTGAAGCCCAAAGATATCCCTAACCCTTCGTAGTTCCTCACCTTTCCATGTGCCGCCGTATCCATTGCCGTTCTATCCCTCTCCGATAGCGCCTCGATGGCTTGGGCCCATATCTCACGATCTACCAGGGCAGTAGAAACGTCCTGCCATCCCATTGATCCCGATTCACCGGTTGTCGTTTTCTTCATCCCAAGAAAGCTGTCTCCAATGCGGTTGCCTGCGTTCGGCAGCCCCGGCGGACATATAGTTACTGGCGGTAGCTCTGGCGTGTTTGCGTACGCCTTCGCTAGTTCCTCTTTTGCCTGGTCATGCGTTTGATATGTTCGCTTCGTCTTTTTGCCTGATGGAATACGCTCTCGGCGCTTTAATTCAAACGCAGCTAGGAAGTAGTTGTTACTTGCTGCAACTTCGGATGGATTCTCATCTCCGCCTAGTGTTCTGCTCTCCTGTTCGCGGCATCCAAGCATTGCACCCGCTGGCATCCGATGTTTGGTGGCGATTACCTCGCCACCGGGTCCATATTTGTTTCCAGCCTCAACCTGCGTGCCATCGCTGAATTTGAGGCGACCTATACGAACTATCTGGCCTAGTTCGTTGCGTTCGATGTCCTCACTGCCGACATTCCGCATGATTTCTTCAACGGTCGGAAGTATCTGAATGCGTCGTTCAGTATGCATCTGCGATATCGCTTCGGGTTCGTTGCTATTCTCAGGCACCACATTCCAGTTTGTTGAAACGGGTATGATTTCGCTTTCAGGCCGGTTTTTGTAAGCCATCAAAGCAGTCATGGCTCCGGCAAGGGACTTGTGCCTGCTCATGCTGCCTTCCTGACCGCTACCGCCGAATTATCATTTGCTGCGGAAGGATAAAGGCGCTCTTGCTCATGCCACCACGACAAGCCCTGCTCGTCTCTCCAAGAGAAATATTCTTTCAATTTACCAGACCACAGTGCGGAACCGTAACGGGAAGCGTCTTCTGATGTCAGTTTTTTGGCTTCATTTGCGTCGCTCTCGACAGGCGATATTTCAGCAAGTACCCGCCTCAACAAAGAACTTGGGGCCATAGTGTGCCGCTCTACCGTTACTGGTGATCCAAGCTGTCTCTTCCTCAAGGCAATCCCGCACAACTTTGACCAATAGAACCCTTCAGGGATGATTTTGTTTGTTACCGCATTGCTCATAAAATTCTCCTCGTGTTTGGTTCGTCACTTACGCAGCTTGGTTTGTCGCGCTTTCACTCAGCCAGCCTTTAACCAGCCTCACTGCCTGCTCCGCTGCATCATCTTCGGTCACTGCCCTGACGACCACGACGGGAAAGCCAAGAGCATCAAGCAACGGATGGCGGGTTATCTGGCTTGGTTCGAGCTTTGCTTTGCCGACCTTGTTTTCAATCTGCCGCAGTACACCACCGTAGAGATAAATCCGGACGTCTGCTTCTCCCGGCGTCAGTCCTGCCGCTAATGCCTCCGCTCTCGCCTTGGGGCCACGCTTGGCTGCGTTTTGATCTCCGGCCAGTGTGAATGTTCCCGGCAACACTTCTCGCGCTGTGTGAACGTATTCTGGCAATCTGCGTAATGCCCGGACCTGCGCAGCTTGCAGTTCCCGCTCCAGAGGCAGGGCTGCTTTTGTCGTCACCTTGCCATCGCGTGTCGTGATGATTGTTCGGACGCCATTAATGCGGACGGTCTGGGTCGTGGCTTTTGGTTTTGCTGCTGGCTTGGAACTGAGCTTGCTTGGACTCAGCATGCTGGATGACGCGCCTTTCGGCGCAGGTCTTCGTGTCATGGTCTCTCCTCGTGTTCATGGTGCGTCAGCTTGGTGGGCTTCCGTTGGTAGCGGAACAATTCACATCATGGTGGGAGTGACAGGCCGGTCAAGCGTCGACCGGCAAAATTTCAACCAACCTCAAATCAGGTTGTATTTTTCAATCAGGAAATTTTCTAAAAAGTGCGTAGTTCTCAAACGCATAGAACTACGCGCTGCGCGCTTTGTGCGTAAGTTTCTATATAAGAACTCTTACGCACTAAAAGCAGCGTGCTTTTGCGCAAGTCTTTTTAGGTTTTTTGAGACTTACGCAACAAGACTTACGCGTTACCTATGGTTGTATTTTGATTGTGACATCGGGTTGTGCTGCTTTGGGTTTTAAATAGAAAAAGCCGCCCAGATTTCTCTAGGCGGCTCAGCTAGACGGGAGGTAGAACTTTAGAACTTGTATGCTACGCCAAGACGAACTTCATTGGTCTTGAATTTATTGCGGGTATTTTCACCATCAATTTCAAAGTTCTTGTGGCCATAATCGGTGTAACGGTATTCGAGACGAACGATCACATTGTCAGTTGCAGCGTAGTCAACACCAGCACCAGCAGTCCAGCCGGTGTGTGTTTTGCTCGTTGAGAAGCCTTCTTCTACACCGTCGACGATAGAAGTACCGGAGTTCTTTACACTTCCGAAAGCAACACCACCTGCGATATATGGCAGGAATCGGTCCACTGCTACACCTGCTCGGGCACGCACTGCACCCGACCAACGCAGCTTTGTTTCAACGCTATCAAAATCGCCATCTTCATCGGTTTCCGAGAAGCGCTTCTTTAGATTGTTGTAGGTAACGTCGCCGTCAACACCCAGAACAATGCTATTGCCAACGTCGAAGTTATAACCAGCGTAGAGGCCTCCAAGAAAGCCATCTGGCTTCAACCGGCCGCCGAAACCATCAACATCGCTGTACGTGGACTTACCCCAACCATAACCGATCTGTCCGCCGAGATAACCACCAGTCCATGAAAACACTGGAGCTGGAGCAATAACAGCAACTGGTTCTTCATAAACGATAGCATCGGCTGCGTTTGCAGCAGAAATTCCGGCAAAAGCAAAAGTAGTAGCAAGCAGTATTGACTTGATTTTCATAGTATTTCCCCAAAACCCCAATAGAGTGTTTAAATTATCCGTTACCCCATATATAGAGTGCAGCAGGAAAATGTCTGTAACATTATCGCAACAGCACCAATCATTGGACCTTTCTTACTATCAACTACACTACATGCTTAAAAAATTACTAACGCAGTAAAACCTATTGCTACAGCAAGCAGTGCCGCATCACAGGCTTTCAATCCGCCGCCATTATTTGCATAGCGCAATAAAAAAGCGCCCCGTAGGGCGCTCTCTTCACATCGCTCGAACAAACGTCGTCGCCCTGCGCTGAACAGGGTCCCGGTCTTCCACCTTCATGAGGAAGCCCTCCGCGAACAGCGCCTTGGTGATCATGCCGACACGCTTCTTGTCTGTCTCTTCGTCGACGTCCAGCTGCAGTGCATACGCCACGGCACGCCCTACCCAATCCTTGGCCTGCGGTGCCGGCTTGTACATACCGCCGTTCACAACCCCTCGTATTGCGTCGCGTTCGTCTTCGGTCAGTGTTTCAGCAACTTCCTCGCTCGTCGGCCATGCCCATGACGTCACGACTGGCGCATGGTCTTGAGGCTTGGTCAGGCCCTGCCCGTTCCCCAGAGCGACACTTTCCAGCTTCCGCCAGTCAGCCTTGTGCGAAAGTGCTGACAAATTAGATTTGCCATAGACCACGCTGAAATATGAGAAGCGCGCTTCGTGTGTAAGGCCAGCCTCACTGGCTTGCGCTTCCGACATGCGGTTAAGCACCCGCACCGAACGTGCCGCACCGATAAGAGAGACCGCGCCGCGAGCATCTTCAACCGTCGCTTCACGATCGCTCACCTTACGCAAATGATGCACGATATCGATAGAGCAATTCGTCCGGTCAGCGACCTGCGCCCAAAGCTTGGCCACCTTGTCGATTGCGCCGTTGTCGTTTTCATTGACCTGGTGCGTCGACACGAACGGGTCAACAATCATCACGTCAATGCCAAGTTCAGAGATCGTTTCAACGACAGCTTCAACAACTGGCTCCTGAATCCGCACGCCTTTCTTGTCATCGATCGCAATGACCAATTCTTGCTCGCGGCCTGTGTCTAGAAAGAGATGCCCATCGATATCCGCTGGCTTAAGATTGAAATGAATACAAGCGGCCATGATACGGCGCTCGAGCTCGTCGCGCGGATCTTCGGCATTAAACAACCAGACCTTCAGGCGCTTCGGAGGCTTCGTGCCATTGAGCGCTTTACCCGAAGCCATGGCCAGCGCCTCGACGATGCTGTTCGCAGTTTTGCCAAGACCACCCGGCGCGACTGTCACCGAAACATACTTGCGAATGAAGTGCTTACCGAACGCAAACTCGCGCCGTGGCAGGGTCGCCGGGTCTTTCCAGACAAAAGGCGTTGCAATGATTGCTCGTTTTTTTTCAGTATTTTGTTCGCTTTTGCTAATATTCTCATATAAGTCCGCGACTGGCTCTGCAACAACGTCGGTGCGCGCCTCAGCTTTGGCCAGTCCATTGGCAATCATCCGGCTGATATCGACGAGACGTGTGTTATCATTGTCGTTCTGCGGCACATTGCGCGGGCTGCGCGCACCGGCTGCCAAGCCGTTATCGATCGTCTTTACACAGCGCGGCCAGTCGCGCCCCCAGCCTCGAGCTACATCCTGAAGGAGCGCGCGAGCTTCGGATTCAGCCAGTGCGCCTGCCCCGACGAAAGTGCCCAAACGAAATGCTGCGTCGTTCAGCCGGTTGTTGCGGTTGCCCATAGGTTCAAGCGCTAGATCGTCCAGCTCGGATTGAACTGCACGTTCGACATAACGGTCGTTGATCTTGCCACTGACTGACGGTGCTGCAGTGTAGGTGCTTTCGTACGAGCGTGGCAGCACCAGCTCCAGCAACCAGTCTGGCGCGTCGACCGGCTCCTGTTCTGAGATCCAGCGATAAGGCAGGCCAACCTCTGGCACGCTCCCGGCCGCAATGACATAACCGCCGTCACCGCGTACATCGACGCCTGTACCAAGAGCGCCGCGATTGCGAACGCCCTGACGATGACGAAAGAAGTAGTGACGGCCGCCGCTCGTGGTTTCTGCTGTCAGTGTTGCAGGCAGCACGCCGTGTGCGGCCTCCAGCGATGCAAGCGTTTCGTCGCCGCCGTGTTTCGGATCGATATCCAGCACCCATGCGCCAATTGGTGCACCTGTTGGCACGCCGATCATCGCGGATGGATTGCGCCGCCAGTATTCGCGTACGATCCGCTCGTTTAGCGTCGCGCCACGGAATCCGTTGCTCGTGAGCGGGGTTTTGGTGGCGAGGATTTCAATACAACCGTCCTGATCGACATATTCATCGTCGCGATGGCGGCAAGGAAACACTGGCCAGTTTTGCGCCTGATACGACAGCGCAACATCGAGCATTGGGTCTTCTTCGACAACGGACGTGATGTTAGTATGCATGTTTGTTTCCTTGGAGAAAACGAATGAACGAAGCCAGATACAGCATTCGAGAAATGCCAGACGGAACCTGGGCCGTTATTGATAAAGTGACGGAACAAGTAGCCGAGCTCGGCGGTAACGTTCAAACCGGGTTTGAGCAGTGGCAAGCCAACTACACCGCTGGCCTACTCAACCATCTCTATGCGGAGGGCCACAGCGTATTGCTGCAGTGATTGTCGTTGGCTGCAACTAATTCGGTTTCGCGATACGCTTCGATGAACGCTTGTGCTTGCTCGGCATTGATTGCATTGCCGTAACCGCGCAATCGTCCCACTCTGGCGGCAGACCCATGAGCCAGCGGGAATGTGCCGGGTTCAACTGGCCGCCACTTTCCATCCCGGCAAAAGAGCCAGTCAGCATCTGACCAGTGGCCGTTAGTCGGGCTGGGCCCGTCATTGCTGCCGCGTGGTTCAGTGTGACGTTCTTTGTTTTGAAGTTCGGTGATGGGTGGCGCAATGCGTCCGTCGTTGTCGTTGTCGTCCAACCTGCCAAGTTCGCCTGCCTCGGCAGCTGGTCGAACCTCTCCGTCCCGTCTGCTCTCGGTTTGATGTCCGCTGCGCTGTCCTTCCAGTCCCGAGCCGATGCTGTTGACCAGCCCGTTAACTGGCAAATCTGGTTCAATGAAACAGTCGCCTTCGATCCGTTTGAACGTCGGCCCGTTGGGCTGCAATCTTTGGCAATCTGCCCGCCGTCCCCGTTCGATTTCGTTGGAGTTGGGTATCCGCTCAGCCACCCACCAGAGCCGCTGTCTGATGTGCGGCGCGCCGAAGCCCGCAGCGCAGGTATCGACCGCCCCGCTGGCGTAGCCCGATCCTTCCAAGTCAGCTTGTACAAGGTCGAGCCAGCCGAGTCCGTCCTTGCTCGCAACCTGCTCGCCAAAGATGACTGCAGGTCGGCAGTTTTGAATAAGCCAGTGGAAGTGCGGCCATAAGTGCCGCTCGTCATCAAACCCACCTCCTTTGCCTGCCGCGCTGAAAGGTTGGCAGGGACAAGAACCTGTCCAGACAGGATGGTCGTCGGACCATCCAGCTCGACGCAATGCGTAGGACCAGACGTCGATGCCGGCAAAGAAGTGGCATTGTGTGTATCCGACGAGGTCGGCAGGTCGAATATCGACAATTGAACGCTCATCAACATCTCCCGGTGCTATGTGTCCTGCCTTGATTAGCTCCCGCAGCCAAGCGGCAGCTTTCGGATCGAATTCGTTATAGTAGGCGGTCAAAACGGCGCCTCCTTCAAAGCTTCCCGCATCCCTCGCCCGCAGCCTTCCCATGCAGCCTTGACCAGCATGCGTGCTTCGAGTTCGTCGCATTCCGCTAGGTCGGTTTTGCCTATGGACCCAAGGAAGGCACCGACTGACTCAACGCCGGCATCAAGAGCGCGCAGTTCGTAAGGGTCGAGCCTGCGGCGGGATCGGATGTGCTCGGCAATGTCTGCGCACTCCTTGCATAGCCAGCGGATCGGTTCTTTGTGTTCCTGGACGCCGAGACCTACGGCGTGGCGGAAGCAGACGTGGCATTGATCTGGATGGGTCATACCGCCACCCTCCCCAGCAAATCTTGATTGTCATTTGCGGCCAAATACTTCTCAGACTCGTTGCCCCATGAAGACCAACCCGGCCACGCTTGACGAGCGAAGAGCTCGAGATAAGGACCGTCGACCAGCTTCTCGATGCGTCCGTATTGCTCATCCGGCTTGCGGGAATGCTCGCGGCGTGGAGCTTTGATAAGAGAGCGCACGCCCTTCGATAGTCGGCGAGGCTTGCCACGCTTGAACAAGTGACAGATTTCGACTTCCTGCCGTGTCCAGTAACCCATGCCCATGCGACCTTTGTCCCAGACAAAACCAACACTCACAGGTTTGAAGCCCCATGCGGCAGCCACATCGATTGCAGCGGCCTGCAGGTGCGAAACCGTCCACATGAACAACAAACAGTCGCGAGCGCATACCTGTTCGACGGGCAGCGCTTTGATATCGTCGAGCGACATCACCCCGTAAGGCTGGCGGCCTCGTGCCGGTGCAACGTCTTTTTTTCCGTACGTTCTGAAAGACCATGGCGGGTCCGCAAGGACGCAGCCAAAAGGCCCGATGGGCAGCGGTGCATGCATTCATTCTCTCCTCGTGTGTGGTAACCCGCCAGTTGGTGGCTGGCGGGGTAACGATTGATTAGCACATTGAACATAATAAGAAGATTAGATCAGCTGTTCGGGGAGGCAAATATGCATGATTTATCAAAGGTGTTCGGCTTTATCGCTGCGTTTGGTTGGGCGGTGTCGTGTGGCCTCTGCATTTGGGCGACACAAGTAAAGTTGCCAATTGCCTCAGGCGACGTTGTATCAGCGGCACCAATACAATCGTATGTAAAACGTACGGGTATAATTAACTCATGGGCGGCGGCATTGGGGTCGGCGTCTGCTGCTCTTTCGGCACTATCCCTGTTTTTCTCTTAAGAGATTGGAACAACCTCACCTAGCAACGCGCTCCTCACGCACATTAAAGCCTGGCACCTGGCGCATACCGGCGCGTACGGTTTCCTCGGCCATTGCCTGCACAACAGCTTTGAATCGCTCCGGCGCACGGCCATATGCCCAATCAAGCGCGACGCCTTCGTCAACCAGATCGCAATGCCATACCGAGCGCAGGCCAGCGCCGGTCGTGGCCGCCTTGTCTTCGCGCTTAGCCCACCGGTCAGCCTGTTTCGCTTCCTTGACCAGTTCCTCCGCCTGCTCGCGCGCTTCCAGATTACCAACACTCGCCTGAATTGCCTCCTGCGCCTCGCGGATTACGCGGTCGGCTTCTTCACGCGCTGCCTTGGCAGCAGCTTCCTTTTCGGCGGCAACCTTATTGCGCCATGGAGTCAGCAGCCCTTGCAGCACTTCCTTGCCGAGCACGACCTTGCCCTTGCCTGACGTCTTGGTGTTGCCGATCAGCTTATTGTAGCGCGCCTGGATTTCAGCTTTCGCATCGTCGTGCGGCTTGGCTTCGTCCTTGCGAACTTCATCGGCGCGCTTGCCAGCCTCATGCAACTTGTCGTGCAGTTCAGTCACGACATCAGCGAGAGCCTGATTGTCGATCGGTTCGCCGTCTGCGAAGTTCTTCGCCTCATCGAACAGGTCTTCAATTTCCTGCTTGATCTCTTCATATGCAGAGGTCGGTGGGTTGTTGTGTCCTGCCTGCGCCGTGGTTCTGGCGGTGTACGGATCGTAACTGTCTGTGTCGGGATTTATCATTTGTGCTCCTCGTGTGGTTGGCTGGTAAGACCTGGTAATGCTCATTGTGGCGGGGTCGTCAGTCGACGCAACAGGAATCTAAAGTAAATGTAACTTTACTTGCATGCCTTTGATGTTACGTTTGAATTGCGTATCGGCTTCCGGGTGGGGGCGCCGTACGCAGTCGCTCTGACAGCCCTCGCTGCAGGGCGACTTTTTTGGTTGCTGCACTAACAATTTGCAACTGCAACAAACTGTCATTTCCGAATTCAGCGCTCGTACCTATTTAATGTCGGCATCCTGTTCGCAGGACGGCACCCGTATCGCGCGACCCAAGCCCCCCGCCCAAGCGCGATACGGGCCTTTTCTGAAGAAGAACGCTGGGCCATTCATGTACTCATAAGAACAAATCAAATACCACTAACCTTGTGGGATTATGTATTTATCGGTACTTGTTGCTTTACTAAATCAATACTGCTAAACGATCGTCGTCGGGGAGGACAAGACCGCCTGCGCGCGCTTCTGCGCTGCCGGGCGGTTTTCCATTTTTAGGGCCATGCATATGCTGCATAACTGATGTGCATCATCGCCCATTGTAATCATCATACCAGCTACCTATCTTCGGGTTGTTCAGTCTCACTCCTCCTCCCAGAGGCTGAACTCGAAGCGCGGCACTCCTCCTCCCAGTCGCGCTTTCCAGATCAGCCCGTTGCACACTCCTCCTCCCAGTGCAGCGGGCTTTCTTGTTTTTGGGGCTTACTTCAGAACGGAATCTCGTCGTCCAGCAACTCCGAAAGACCAACTGACACATTGTCATTCGCAGACTCCGGAACGTTGTCGTTATCGGCCGTGGTTCCTGCCCGCACGTCCTTTACATTCCAGTATTTGCCGTTCGGAACGACGCTGATTTCGTCGGTGGTGAGCAACTCGCGCTGACGCTCAAGCCATTCCATCACCGTCTTTGGAAACGGCCTTTGGCCTCCGTGCTGCGTCCACCATCGATGCGCCTTGGTTTGTGCAAAACCAGTATGCTGCGGGCAAAGCCATTCATTGATCTGCGTATAGCCAGCGATGTAGCTGCACTTAACCGACGGCGGCTTGTCGTCCTTGCCTTCGTGAAAGTGAAACGTCCGGCCGGTTACCTTGCGCCATTCTGCTTCGGCGGTGCTGACAATCGGAACATCAGCGGCCTGTCGTGTTAGCTTCTCATCCTCATTCGGCGGGAAGTCATAGCCGCAGCACGGGCACTTCATGAGCGAGATATGCACCTTCTCACCACAACCGACCGCTCCGTTGTCGTCTGGCACTGTCGGGCAGATCTTGATTGGCGGCTCACCGTTGCCAGCGCTTGGTGCTTTCGGCTCGACCATATCGACAGGGCCATGCCGATCGACGAGTTTCGCGAAGTCCAGAACGAGGCAATTCTTCTTTGGTCCTGACGCAATAGCAGCAAGCCGCTCCTCAACCGTATCTAGTGGCGCACCTGCCTTGTAGAGCGGACGAGTGCCCCTTCCCGCCATTTGGACATATAAACTCAAAGACAGAGTTGGGCGGCAAAATGCAATTAAATCAACGCCCTTATGATTGAACCCTGTTGTAAGAACTGAATTGTTCGTAACGCACTGGATGCGGTATGCTTTGAAGTCCTCAAGGATGCGGCGGCGTTCTTCCTTCGGTGTATCGCCCGTTACAGCTTCGCACGTAATGCCGCGGGATCTGAATACGTCGCGCACGTCCAGCGCAGCCTTTACGCCGGCGCAAAAACAAAGCCAGGAGCGACGATCAGCACCCTTAGTAATGATCTCTGAAACCACTGCTTCGTTGAGATCGGTTCGATTGATTGCTTCTTCCAGCGCGCGCTGTTTGTAATCTCCTCCGAGCCGCCCGACGCCTTTGACATCGTATTCTGTAGCCGTTGGTTTGCTTGTGAGCGGCGCAAGGAAGCCGTCGCGGATACCGTCTGCAACGCCGTAGGTGTAGACGATCTGGTCAAACAGGCGATCTGCGCCTTCGTCCAAGCGCCCGCTATCCAGCCGATAAGGCGTGGCAGTTAGGCCGAGGATCTTCATGTCCGGATTGATCTCGAGCAGCGCATCGATGAACTTGCGATACATCGTGTTGCTGTTGATCGGGATCAGGTGGCACTCGTCGACCATCAGGACGTCAACGTGACCGATTTGCTGCGCCTTATTATGAACAGTCTGAATGCCTGCAAACACAATCTGACTGCGCGCATCACGACGACCCAAACCAGCCGAATAGATGCCGGCAGGCGCAAACGGCCAAACGCCAAGCAATTCCAGATAATTCTGTTCGATCAGCTCCGCGACGTGGGTGACGACCATCACGCGCATATCAGGCCACCCTTCAACGAGGCGCTGGATCAGAGACGCCATAACCAATGACTTGCCGCAGCCCGTCGCAAGATCAACAAGCGGATTGCCTGCCTCCTCTTGCCAATAGTCGAAAACGGCGTCTATTGCTTCTGACTGGTAGTTTCGTAAGGTTAGCATGTTGGGGGCGTTACCTTGTCTGGAAATGAAAGATTTTGGATGGTGGTTCTGTATGTCGTGACGGTGAGTTACGTCGCTTATTGCTGCCTAATTTTGGGCTGGCTAATTGCCACAGAACGATCGTGGATCGAGGCTTTGGTTAAGTTTGGCGGTATATATGGAACATTGTTGGCTGGAATTCCGGTCATCATCGCTGTTCTTGTTGCTAAGCAACAGTTGGATGCAAATAGACGACAGCATGTTGCGACGGTGAAGCGAAGTCTAAGGAAAGAGCTGGAGGCTATCGACAAAATTGAGGGTATGTTGATCCAGATAATAGAGTCCCCCCTCGAAGCGGAAAACTTATTCGGGCATCACGAAAACCATGTTAACAAAATTAAAATCGACCGAGACGACGTTGATCTAATAGCTGAATACATACCCGACAAACTTTTTGATCTTATTTTGACTTTGATTAGTGACGTTAGCGGGTTCAACGAACGTACTTTAGATCATGGATACAAACGAAAGAAGGCTGAAGAAAATCTCGCTGAACTGAAGGAATATGCAAAAGCGATACTTGATGGCTTAAAAATGCATCGCAATGACCTCTCCAAATACTGGTCCTAACCCTTAGCCCCATCCACCCAAACCTCTCCGGACTTCATACGATAAGTGATCGTCTCGGCATCCTCGTCGACATCGATCTGTTCGCCATTCACCATGCCCGGTAGATACAAATGCGCCGGGCACCCGTCGCGCTGTTCGTCGATCGACAATGGCTTTGCCCATCGCGCGCATGAAATATGGCAATCGCCGCCGCTTTCAGGCTGAGCATGAAGGCAGGTTCGGCAGTTCACACGCGGCTGTGCGTCGTGGTGACAAACCGCTTTGTGCTTGCAGAACATGCATCCAAAGAACTCCGGGTTTTCGCTAATTCTGCTCGGCGGTATGTCCGAAAACACGATGCGTTCGCAGCGCGCTACCAATCGCAGGCAGAATTCCAGATCGTATTCGATGCGCTCTGAATAGAGACTGTCGCTGTCCTTGCACGAGACGAGATAAAGACACCGGCTTAAACCGAAGGCATGCATTCCAAGCTGACACTGCGCATAGTGCAACGGCTTTGCTTTCTGGCAGCCGTCCTTAACAATCAGCGCGAAGCCCTTGGCATTGCTCGATTTAAACTCTAGTAGGTGCTCTGTCTTCGACGCCTCCGGCACATTCATTGCCTTACCGTCACACTTGCCGCGCACGAAGCCAGAGACGAGCCGAATCTTGTCTTGCTGACCGTACACGTCGACGCCGATGCGCTCGAGATCAGCGACCAGCCGGTCTTCCTCGATGTTGCCCGTTTCAAACAAGCGCAGCTGGCGGCCGCTGTGCACCTCGTGGGCGGAAGCCCACCTGAAGCCATACCAAAGCGCCCTGTCGCATTCTGCGCCCGCCTCGCCCACGCTGATGCCCCACGAGTCCCAGGATTTTGCCTGGGCCTCGTAAGCAGCATAGATCGCGCCGACGGTTGTAGATTGTGGTTTGGGGAGAGGCGCCACGGTTAAGCCGAACCGGTTTCTAACTGAGCAAGCCAACTTTGAGCGGCATCGATCGTGGAGAAAGCGCCAGAGCAGATGCGCGAACGCATCCCCTCCGATGTCACGTATGTTTCGATGATCCGAAATGGCCGATCTGTTTCGGGTGAGACCTGCTTGAATATCGCAAAGACGCTTTTCATGGTCACCGCACCTACAAGCGTTACCCGCATGTGCATCTCCTCGTGTTGGTGGTAGGCGCGGCTGGTGACCGCGCCGTGGTTAGATTAGGCCTTAGACCAAGGACGGCTTCCCGCAGCTTTTGCTGGCTGCGCTGGCTTGTTGTTGTTTGCCGCTGCAGGACGGTTATCATTGGCTGGTCGCTGCGCTGCCGCCGCAGGCTGCTGAGCGTCAATGCTCGGCTCTGGCACGTTGTTTTCGTCGGGGAAGAAGTATTTCTTGATCTCGGCACGCGCCGGATACTGGCCGTCTTTTGAAGGCTTGCCGAGGGCCACTCGCACCGTGAACGACTTGAAGAGCAGATCGTCCGTGTCTTCAACAGAAGACATTTCAATCGCACGGCAAAGGCTGGCGAACTGTCGCTGGCCGATCTCCTGCGCGGTCGGGTTCTTGTTCTCGATGTTGTAGTTGTTGAACAGCTTGCGATCAGCGTATTCAGCAGGCTCGAGCACCTTCATTGTGGTTTTCAGAATGGTGCCGCTGCCTGTCGAAGTCGGCACCACGTCGGCCGCCTCGATTTCCATCTTGTATGTGCCGTTCGGCAGCTCGGAATAGTCCGACTGCGTCGTGTCGTGCTGGGTGGCGTCAAACGCCGTTCCAAGTCTCGCCATGTGTTAGTTCCTCGTGTTGGTGGTGTGGTTAAATAAGTCGCCCTTTTTGCCGAGCGAAAATTAGCGGATCTTTCGCCGCTTTATGCAGATTGCAAGCAGGACAGAGTACTTGCAGGTTAGATGGCCAATTAGATCCACCCAAAGCTAAGGGTACGATGTGATCAACATGCCGCTGCTCAATCTTTCGGACCGAAACTCCACATTCAGCGCATCTGTATTTTTGGCGCTTCAGTATGTTGGCTATGTCTTCGGCGATATGAGTACCTTCAGCGCCCCTCTTTCTTGAGCGCCTATTCCGATTAGATACCAGCCGAGAGTTTCTGGCCTGCTCAGGATTTTTGTCTCTCCATCGCTTCGCTCTTGCTACGTTGTTCGCCGAGACATCTGGCTTTGCATTTGACTTACGCGCCAAATCTCGTTTCCGATCTGGATTTCGGAGCGCCCATGCTCGTACGCTTTGAAGTCTGCTCTCGGCTTCTTTTTCGGGATTATTGCTTTTCCAGTTGAGCCTATGGAGGTACTGGCATTCAGTACACTGACCCGTGCTAGCGTACCTTTTCGCAACGTGTCCACGAGCGCACGGAATTCCAGTGAAGAAGTGCCTTACACCTAGCGCCATTGCTTCCGCTTTGGATTTAGGCAGGCTTTTCAACTCGAACAGCAAGCTTATGCAGCTTCAGCTTTTTCTTCAGCCCAGAACTTCGCTAACTTAGCATAGCCCTGACCTTTTCGGTAAACGATCGAGTCCGGCATAGAGAAGCGATTTTTCGCCACATATCCCGCGCCTTCATTCAGATGAATATTACGCTCCTTGCCACCTTCGGCGTGCGCCACCTTCGTTTGGCGAGCGACTTCTTTCTCCTTGATGGACACGCGATAATTCATGAAGGCCACGATATCGACTTTTTCCCGGACGAGAGAATTGGCTCGCTTATGCAACTTGATTGTGTAGCGTGAGTATGGATCGGTGACTGGACTGTCGAACCGAATAATCTCAGGGTGGGCCAGCATCACGACGTGGATTCCAGTACGCGAGAGCGCTGAGACTGCAGACATCAGCTCGTGCCACTCACTATCAGCCTCGACGTAACCGCGCCCGAAACCTGGCTCTTCAATACTGTTTACCCCTAAACGGGCACATGTCGCAGCCCAGACAAGCGGTTCGAGGCCATCGACGCTGTCAATAATGACGGTGCGCCGATCATGCTCAACTGTCAGCAGTTCGCCGATAATGTTGAGCAAGTCGTCGAAGCTTTCAATCGTGCCTGGCGTTGCCATTTCGACGTCGGACGGCGGACGTTCGCCTTCTGTTGCCAGATAGATCGGATCTGGAAACTCGGCGGCAAGGCTGGTCTTGCCGATGCCGTCGACGCCATACAAAAGCATGACTGGCGGGTCGTTTCTCTTCGTCGATTTGAGGCTTGATAGGCTGATGGCCATAAGTAACTCCTCGTGTGTGGTTAGTGGGTAAGTTGAATAACGATCATCATGGCCAGCAGGATGAGCGAGCCGATCAGCCAGACTGGCGCCGATGTGGCCAGCGTGGGGAACCGTGGGTAGGTCACGACAACACCCATGAGTAAAAGCCGATGGCCAGCGCTAATGCTGCAACAACTAACAGCCCTTGGACGAAGCGATCGCCGAGACCCAGCGTCGTTTCGCTGGACAATATCCGGTCGTCTTCGACGACGTAGTCTTTGAAGGGCGCCGTCATTCGGCACCGTCCTTATGAAATCTGAGCATAATACCTCCTCGTTCCCCGCCGCGATTGCAGCGGGGCTGGTTGGTTTATCGGTGGGATTTGCTGGTTAGGCGGCGATGCGCGAGTACGGCTCGTCGTGAGCGATCCAGTATTCTACGGCATCCTTTGCCGCCCTCAATCCGAGGCCAGTTACAGATCGCAACTCTTTGATCGCTGAAATCTTCTCGCCCTTAGCAGCGAACCGTTGCCATTCGTGCTTATAGGATGGTGCAGGCTCACTCGCCTTCTGCGTCAGCACGTACACGCCGAACTCCTTGCCTTTTTGGAGATTGGCTAGACGCGTGGCTTCCTTTGCGGCCAACGTTTCATTGGCGTGAACGAACGGCGCCACGGACGGCTTTGGCTGGCCGTTTTCAATCAGCGCAACGATGGCGGGTTTTGCGACGGGCGCAGCCACCTTGACAGGCTCATCGATCCATTCGGCGATGAGGTCGTCGGCATCGTTGTGAAGATCGGCTGCCCCCGGACATGAATACCCCGTTTCTCTGTAATAAAAAGGACGTGTCGCATCCTTCCAAGGCCAAGGCTTACCATTACCCTGTGCCACCACAATCGGCCCAACCTTACGGCCGTCACGCGTGCGGTAGTATTTGCCTGCTTCGATTTTGAGGGGGGCAGCCTCAAACTCAAAGGTTTTACCTGCCGTAGATTCTTTTGATGAATTGCCGTCGTACAGCTTCACCCAAATGTGTCCATCTCCCACACGAACCACCTCGTAGAACCGCGACCAACCCTCAGTACGCACCCGATCGCCAACCTTAAACGTTTGCGCCGCAACAGGCAGAAGCTCGAAATGGTCTGCACCCCAACTATCGCGCTGTCCGTGTTCATTGATCGCAGTGATTTTCTCGTGTCTGACAGCAAGCACTTCGTACTCATGACCGGTCAAAAACAATCCCAAGCTACTGCTATGAATTGCCCGCACCCGGTCACCCACTTTAAATTTACCCATCAAGCTACTCCTCGTGTTTTGGTGTTTTTGGTAAGTTCCACGCCCTTGGTGAAATCGACTGGAATGACATTGTCTTCTTCTGTGCCCACCTCAGAGCCGCCTCCGCCGTCGCCATCATTGGCCGGTGGTTCGACTTCGAAGCGCGAAACCTCGATCGTCCCAAGGCCAGTGCCTGGTATCCAGAACCGCACCGTGAGGAACATACAGCCATCTCGATCGCCGATAATGATCCCCTTCCAGCCTGTCAGCTTGTGGGTCACAATTGAGCCGGGCAGATCCCAGCAGTCACCACATTCGCAAGTCACGCTGCACCCCGCTTCGTTCTGCTGAAGGACACAGGAGCGTTCGAAACATACCGACCATCTTTAAGGACGGCAGTGTCTCGGGCATGAAGCTTCTGCGCGGCTGTTCGATAAGGCTTGCGGTTTGTCGTGTCCCGCTCGCCAGTCCGCGTGAATTTGGTTTGGTAAGCCTTGTGGGGCTCACGCAAGTTATGAGATTTCATTGATATTCCTCCTGTCAGGAGGTTGATCTGTGGCCGGTCAAGAACGACACGACCAACGTTGCTCAGGCTGCGATTGCGCCCGGCTGTTCGTAATTGTCGTTCGCGGCTTCCAGCGCACGGATGCGTGGCATAGCGATATAACTGACGCAGTGATTGGCCGTGGACCATCCACCGTTCGAAACGCACCGCACAACAACGCGGTCGGCTGTAGATTTTGGGATCGGTCGGCGGAGAATTGAAGCTACCGTCGATCTGGGCAGGCTAAGCGCATTTCCGATTTCAGTGGGGTTGGCGCCCACCTCGTGCATACGATGCACTTCTTCTATGGTTTCATAATCTTTCATGCTCTCCTCGTGTGTGGTGTTGGTTGACAAATGGCTTTGGTGAAGCCATCTGTGATCCTGCGCGGGGTGGTACTCGCGAAGGAACCCCCGGTGTAGAAGTGGCGCAAGCCCTCCTCGTGTAAGCCGGGGTATTACGAGGCGGAGCGAGCAGCGGGTGGTGCCGGCTCATAAACTCCGCCTTTTTTTATTTGCCGAAGGTGCCGTTCAAGGCGATGATCTGCGGCATAATCCGGCGCTTAGCCCCGATGCTAAGCGAAGCCCAAAAGCGCCAGAATTCTTGTTCCTCGTCATCAACTGACTTTGAGATCAACGGATTGGCGACGACGCCATTCGCAATAATTTCAAACGCCTTGTCGGCGGTTATTGGCTTGTTCTCTTGCGCTGGGCGGGCGCTCACCTTTTCACCACTCTCCGCTCGGCTGATAAGGTTTTCGCGCTCTTTTTCTGGAAGCTTGGCAAGAGCGTCCATTTCGACTCCTTTGTCTAAGCTGGTGCCGACGATGCGGTTTATGTCGTCGCCGAGGTCACGGGCGCGAGCAATTTTGACATTGATCTGTGTCTTGCTGTCGCCAGTAACGTCTGCCAATTCGGCTGCGAATTGTTTTTGATGTTGTGGGCCGGACTTGCGACCATCTGAAAGACTGCTGGACGGATTCCGTTCACCTGTCTTTTCTCCATTCAACTTTTCCCAAATCGCTTTGCGCCGCGCAATGTGAGAGGCCTCTTCAGCAGGAGACAGTTCGGACCGAGCCAGGTTCTCATCGATCTCCATCAACTCAGCTCGGAGATCGTCGACTTCATAAACTTCGCACTCGACTACGGTGTGGCCTAGCGATTGCAGAGCCAACAATCTGTGCCTACCGAATATCAATACAGGAGCGCTGTCGCATACTTCCCCGTCCGGCATGGTTACATCATCACGCATGCAAACCGCAGGCGCATTCAGAAGACCTACATCGGAAATGCTACGCGCAATCTCCTCAACCTTCTTCATGTCGGGGTGGCGATGACGTTCGCCAATGAAGATGTCTTCGATATCGAATGGCCTGCGGCTCATTTTTTAATTCCAGTTCAATGGGACATCAAAAACAAGGTCAGTCATAGACCTGCGCTGCTTGTATTTTTCGAAGTGGGCAACAAACGCCGACACCCATTTCTCGCGAGGCAGTTTTACTTTCTTGCCATCTTCGAAAATCGCCCGTCGTAAGACCATGCGCGGGTCACGCTTGGTTAGCATTTCGCCAGTACGCACTGAGGCAAAAAACGTGCGGATTACATCTACATCTTCACCGTTACGTAGGAGATAGAAAGATGCGGCAGCCATTGGTGCCTGGCCGATTCCTTTAAAACCTGTACCACAAGCACTTAGTGCTAATTGAAACCCATCGGCATTGTCGAAGTAAAAATCTTCAGACTCGGATGGGGTTGGCTTGCGGTTATTTGTAAGCTCAAAAGCGAGTGAAGAAAGAGCCGACAAAACAACATAGTTGCTGACGCCTGCTATCGCGAGACGATCTTTGGCTTCACGTTTGATGCCAATATCAATTGTCCGCATTGATTGCTTCGTCAGGCCTGATGCCACTAAGGATTCTACTTGGATTCCAGTCAGGAGGATAGAAAAACAGCGATGCTGTCCATCGTTGACCGTACCGTCATCGGCGATGATGAGCGTCTCACCGTTTAGAACAAATCGGCCATCGGCAATGTCGCGCATGATCTTGGCAAGATTTGCCGCCTTGACATTGCGGTTGCTGAGATTGTTCATCAGCAACACCTGAGCTCGTGCAGGGGTGATGTAATGCACGTTCGCACGCACGGTCTTATCTGTCACCCACCCTTTGTGCCATGCGGTGGCTTTCGTGAGATCGGCGCCGTCAACTATGTAGAAACCTTCTTCACGACCACCGTTAATAAGGCGCGCCGCAATACGTGCTGCATCTTCAAATCGCCGCTCACGCACGAGACGGAAGACTTTTTGATGCTCTGTTTCGTCGACAGCAGCCGATCGTGCTGCCGCCTTCATGCTCATCTTTGGTGCATCTTCAAGAACACGCGGCTTGTTGCCCTGAACTGGTTTGGCAAACAGTGCCTCAGCGCGAGTGCGTTCAGGCGTGTATCTCTTATGACGGGTCACTACAGGAATTTCGCGGCCTCTGGCCTGTACAATCTGCATATCGTTTCTCCTCTTGGAAATGGTCATGAAGGAAAGCGCCATGGCCACGCGCAACATCGCCAGCCTCATATGCGAGGCCAGCGCTCCTGTTGGTCTACGGTGGGTATTTGTCGTTGACGGCGAAAAGCGCTCTGATCGTATTGGTCATGATTTTCTCCTCGTGTATTGGCTGGTCGTCTTGGGTGACTTTTAACTATCTGTCCGGTCGCGGAAGCTCCGGCTTCTCTTTGTGCAACTCATTCTCCTTTTTTGTGTCCCGACATTCTTTGTGTCGATTGATGGGATGAAATATATACGCGATTCGTATTTTCGTCAATTCTAAAAGATACGTTTTTCGTATTTACGTATTTGACAATAAAAAAGGCCGCTTACGCGACCCTGAATATTCAAACGATAATCGTATTATAGTGAACGCCAAAACTCTCGAGGCATCCGCATAACAAACTTACGGGCCCAGACGATTTCAACATCTTCGATATCGGGCGCATTGGCGCTGGTTAATGTGTAGAGCCCAGGAACAGCCCCGCGACGAACGGTTTTAATAAGGACACGACCATCCTGCAGCTCGACCATGCAAGTTTTACCAAGTGCATCTTCGGGCAGCATCTCGATTCCTGAATAGGCCACGAGATCTCCATCTTCAAAAATGGGATACATGCTATCGCCGCGAACGATAGCTCCGACCGTATCTTTTGGAAGTGCGCTACTGATGGTGACATCGTACAGCGGATCACCATCGTCGATTGGATAAACTTCCGCGCCAGCGCCAACATATCCGAGTACAGGTATCTTTGTGCTACGATCCGGGAGCGGCATACCACTCAGCTTACTCATTATGACCATTTCATTGGCCTTCAGCTGTCGCTTACCTTTTAGAATTTCACTTATCGCAGGCTGCCGGTTTAATCCGAGCTCTTTTGCAACTTGTTCTTGCGTCAGACCACAAGCATCAAGCGCGTCAGCAAACCATTTTACAATATCCGTTTCCATACCCGATATATCGCATAATCGTATATTCGTGTCATATACGCTTTTCGTATTTTTATATTGACAGATAAATACGCTTATCGTATATCACTCCTCAGCAGCACGAAGACAGCCTCACCAGCTCGATCTGCTGAACCAACCAAACACGAGGAGTAACCTAATGACGAACGCGAAAACCCCGAGAAAAAGAAGATCGCCAGCACCTCGAAAGAGCGAAGTAATCGGCGGCGGATTCTTTGTATTCCGCCGCGGCAAAATAACCGGCCGCGTCAGCGTAGCCACTACCCTACCGTATGAACACGGCTCGTTTGAGCAAGCACTGGCTGAGGCAACGCGCCTTGCCAAGCTCTGCCCAGGCGAAACATACGAAGTTTTCCAGACAAGCGGCGCGATCGCCACATCTAACCATGATGTGTTTCTCGCCGAACTCCGCGAGGCCGGCGCCAGCGTTGAGACTGTCGCTAGTGAGGACCCCGAGCTGGCGGAGGCTGCGTGATGAACCGCGCCCTGCTGGAAATGCTCGCCGATATGGAACCCGAACTGCGCACCGAAGTGCATCGCGCAGGCAGTGACGAACCAATGCGTCGTCCCGACCACCGTGCAAAGAAGCACGCCCGCCCCATGCCTTGGATACGATACGCAGCGCGCGAAGCCGTTGAGATGACGGTTGTCATTGGTTTCTTTGTGACCATCGGCGCTGTGGGGCTCGGCGTCACATGAGTTACCGAGAAAGATAGCGACGGGGCGTAGCGCCCCCAAATTTTCCAACCATCGACGATCCGAGCGTTTTCACGCCACAGGTCGCCACGCTTACCAACACCACACGAGGAGCATCTATTCATGTCTAACAGACACACGCACATCCTTACCGCCGACGAGTTCATTGCTCAGGGCACCACAGCAGCAGCAATCCTTTCGATTGCCCGTTGGTATCGCGTGAGCGACCCGGCGACTGCCGCAAATATCAAAGACATAGCATATGACGTGTCGCGCAAAACGGGCGAGAAGATCCGTATGCGCCGCGTGCGACCAGCCAACGACAATCGCCGTCCATTCAAGCGGAGGGCTGCGTGATGGACAGCCGCGGCAACAGTATCGACGCTGCCTATCTCAACGCGTTGCGGCTAGGCCCGCAGCGCATAGGCCGGGCCTCCCTTGGAAGTGCTGGAATTCCCCTGCCCGTTGCTCGCCGTCTGGCGGCAACCGGTCGGGCCGTCGTCGTGGGTGATGAGGTGCGATCTATCAAGGCGGCGGCTCGTCAGGGTCCGCCAACAGATTAAGATAATTGGTTATCTCTTCGGCTTCATCGCGCCGGAGGTTGCAACAGAATTGGCCGTTCAGCTTCGCAGGTTCCCCCGTTGAGAGCTTAACGACGGTCCATGTTCCATCCGGCTCTTGCCGCTTGTCAAAATGAAATATCGTCATGGCATCAGCAGTTTGTTGCTATGCAGATCAGCTATTATTCCAATTCGCAGTACCCTACGTCATTTAATGATGACGTATCGGATGCCTATTCCATCGAATGTCGCAGTGATTAAACAGATAAGCCATCTCGCTAGCTTCGTCCTCTGACAAATCGTGAAGCAGCGTTCCATTCACGGCTGCTGGCAGAGCATTGTTTGTGTTAACAACCGTCCAGCTACCGTCCTGCTCTTTGCGGACATCATACCTAAGGTCAGCCATGCCACTACCCTCCATGTGGACTAACTTTCCAATCACGAGACGAAGTTTAATTTCAAATCCCGTTTGGTCAATACCCCACTAAGCCGCTAGCGCCTCATCCAAACCATTCAGATACTCAATCAGTTCTTCAGCGTCGCGTTTCTTCAGCGAGCAACAAAGCTGCCCATTGAGAGAAACCGGGTTCTGACTGACGGTTTCCTTTACAGCCCAAAGACCATTCGGCTGTTCGTCCAGATAATAGAAGTTAGCTGCCATTGCGAACTGCGGCGTCATCTCAATTTCCTCAGTTGTGGGGAACCGCCGCGATAACGCCGACCCGGAATCTTTGTTCCAAAAAAATCAAGAAAAGTGGGAATCTACATGGATCATGAAAACGATAACGAAGCTGACTTGCTGATGGGCGTCGAGCCTATCGCCAAGTATCTAGGAGTCACAAGGCGCCAAGCTTATCGGCTGGTCTACGATAAAATTATGCCCAGCTTTAAGCTCGGCGGCACCGTTGCTGCGCGTCGATCCAGCCTCAAAAAATGGATGGAAAATCTGGAAGCGGAGCACGCCGCTTAAGTCATGTGCCGTGTGTCAAACCATGTGCCGTCGATTCCCCGCGCAATCCTGAAAATGCGTGTTTTTCTGGGAAATTCCTGAACATCTGCGGCACATGGATTATGATGCCACACCAAGCTCAAACATTTGATACTGTTGGAGATTTTTGGTGAGCGCGCAGGGATTCGAACCCTGGACCTACTGATTAAAAGTCAGTTGCTCTACCGGCTGAGCTACGCGCTCCCAGAGGGGGAACAAATCGTCCCTGGAAGTGCGGCGGAACATACGGGCGACTTTCAGAATGGTCAACACCATAAAATCAAGTTTCTTCAACATAAATTCAAAAAAACGACACCAATCGGCAGATTTCCACGATAAGCTGGGTGCGCCGCCGATTTTCCACCGTCAAAAAGCGCATTTATCAACAAAATTTCCGCGCCCGCCCATCCGAGACGACAAAGAATCGCGTCGAAATTGACGAACTAGCCAAAAATTTCGAGCTTTTAAAAATCGATTCCTGTTGTTGAAATGTTACTGTAGGCTCACGGATGTAACTCATTCCAGCATTTTGGTTTTTCATGTCCTTCGTTGCCAATGCATTCTATCGATTCAGGCATTCCCTATCTGGCATAGGGCTTGCGCTCGGAACTTTATTGTTCGCAGCAGCACTGACACCAAGCCTTGTTCCGCGGACCTATGTCATGCAGGGCATATTGTGCGGCGTCGCATTTGGTTCTGGATATGGCCTGGGCGTATTTTGGCGTTGGGTCTGGCACTATCTGGAGCTGCCCGAGCCGGGGGAATGGTTGCGCAGCCGTGTTAATTTACTCGTTGGCCTTATCTGTCTGGCAGTTGCTATAGCTGCGCTTTACTTTTCGGCCGGCTGGCAAAACTCAGTCCGCGCCGTGATGGGCATGGAGCCAGTGCCCAGCGCCTATCCTGCAAGCGTCTGCGGACTAGCTGTTATAACCTTTTTGATCCTTCTGCTCTTGGCACGCGGTCTTATCGGGCTTGGCCGATTTATTTCTACACGAATACACCGTGTCGTACCTCGCAGAGTAGCTAACGTCATTGGTGTTGCAGTGACCGTTGTCCTCATCTGGACAATCGCAAACGGCCTGTTGATCCAATCCACATTCGAAGTGCTTGATCGTTCGTTTCGCGAATATGACGCCCTGATCGAGCCCGATCGCCCCCAGCCTTTGGCGGTTGATAAAACAGGAAGCGCTGCATCACTGCTACAATGGGATGAGCTTGGCCGAGCAGGACGCGAGTTTGTTTCGTCGGGTCCAACGGGCGCTGAAATATCATCGTTCACAAAACGCCCGGCCATTGACCCTATCCGCGTTTATGCGGGTTTGAATGTTGCAGATACCCCCAAGCAGCGTGCTGAGCGAGCATTGGATGAGCTCAAACGACAAAACGGATTTGATCGCTCGATCCTGGTAATCATTACTCCCACAGGAACCGGCTGGGTCGATCCTGCGGCTATGGATGGACTCGAATATCTTCACGATGGCAATGTCGCCAGCATCGCGATGCAATATTCCTATCTCAACAGCCCGCTTTCACTTCTGTTTCAGCCGGAATATGGCGCAGAGGCCTCGCGGGCGTTGTTCACGACCGTTTACAACTACTGGAAGGCATTGCCAAAAGATAAACGACCTCGCCTCTATCTCTATGGTTTAAGCCTCGGGGCGATGAATTCCGAGAAATCAGTTTCGCTATTCGAAATGCTGGCAGACCCGATCAACGGCGCATTATGGAGCGGTCCTCCCTTCCCTAGCCGCGACTGGAAGCAAATCACGCGCGACCGTAATCCTGACACTCCGGAATGGTTGCCGGTCTTCAAAGACGGCTCTTTTGCTCGGTTTATGAACCAGAATGGTGAGGCACCTGGAAACGGCGACCGTTGGGGACCGCTACGCATCGTCTATCTGCAATATGCCAGCGATGCAGTCGTGTTTTTTGACAGCCATTCTTTCTACCGCCAGCCGGACTGGATGAACGAACCGCGTGGTCCCGATGTTTCACCACAGTTACGCTGGTATCCCGTCGTGACCATGCTGCAGCTGGCCTTGGATATGGCGTTCGCAACCGCAACGCCTATTGGACACGGCCACGTTTATGCACCCGAACATTATGTCGATGCTTGGATCGAAGTCGCCGATGTGGATGGCTGGAGTGCGGAGCAAATTGACCGCCTGAAACAGTATTTACATCATAAAATGACAGGCGACGACGTTGAAGGCTATGACCAGCGCGGCGGCTAATCGAACAAATATGGTCTTGGTATAATCTGATCTGCAAATGAAAACAGCCGCCCTTTTGAGGCGGCTGTTTTTTCGGATTTCGTCTTCTATCAGCGGTAAGGCGAATAGCACTGCTGGCGCGGACCATTATATGGCTGGAACGTGTTGTCCGAAGCGCGATATGATCTGTAGCGGTTATAGCACCACTGAACATGGCTATTACTAGCGCGGTAAACCGGCTGAGGTGCTGGCTGAGCGATTGCACCACCGATGATCGCCCCAGCGCCGAAAGCTGCCAACGGATACCACCAGCCATCATTATGACGACGATAGCCATGGCGATAGTGGTTATAGCCGCGATGGCCATTCCAATAACCTGGACGCGGACGATGATGGTTCCAACCCGGGCGCGGACCGGGACGGTGCCCATTCCAGCCAGGGCGACCGGGACGATGACCGTTCCAATTGCCATGACCACGACGGTCCCAACGGTCACGCACTTGCATGACGTTATTAGCATCAACAACCTGAGCAGTTGGCAGGACCGGAGCAGCAGAGACAGGCGCCATCGCACCGATCATAAAAGTTGCGCCGACTAAGCCAACCATCATTTTCTTCAAGGTGTTTATCATCTTGTTCTCCAGTTCAACTGCACACATCATTATCGATGCTAGATGAACGTGTGCTGAATGATAGTGAGGAATATATAGCACCCTATACATCTGACAAGTGACTGGCACGATTTAGGGAAAAGCAATCTCGTGAGTTGAGACCTATGTCAGGTTGCTCCCAATCATACTTACGGCGGTTCCAGTTAAGACTGAACCGCAGGAACCGCTGTGAATTTTTTTAAGCATTATCCGACGCAAAACCGGTTCCCACTTTTGCTGGAACTGCTTTAAGTCTCAAATCGATTTTGTTCGCCATGGTTCACATTATCAGTTAGTTTTGCCCCTGGGTGATGGGCGTCGTAACAGCGCGTTTATGGTGGGGTTTGTCGTGTCAACTGAGTTGGAAGCATCCAGATTTTATGCTGCAGACATGATTTCCAAAGAAGCCGATCCCTTTCTGGCGGCTGTAGAAAATACACCCACACCTATGCTCATCACCAATCCGCAATTTTCCGACAACCCGATTGTCTTTGCGAACAAAGCTTTTTTGCTGCTGACGGGATATTCGACAGATGAGGTGATCGGCCAAAATTGCCGTTTCCTGCAAGGTTCTGGAACCAATCCGGATGATGTGATTGCAATAAAAACAGCAATTGCAGCGGGCACTTCAATCGATATCGACATATTAAACTATAAGAAATCCGGCGAAGCCTTTTGGAACCGGCTGCATATTTCACCAGTCAGAAGCTCTGATGGTGTAATCCAGCATTTCGTTTCCACACAACTCGATGTCACGCTCGAGCTAAAGCGTTTGGTTGAGCTGCAACAAGAGCGTGACACGCTTTCCAGTGAGACCAGACGGCATCAGAACTATCTTGATTACATCGTGAATGCCGCAAATATCGGCTATTGGACCCGTGATCTAAAGACAGGGAGCGTGACCGGTTCTGCTGAGTGCCGCCGGATTTTTGGTTTTGGGGAAGACGAACACATCAATTTTGACCAGATTCTCGAGCTGATCGCGCTTGAGGATCGTATGTCGGTGATTCAACAGACGGAAGCTGCTTTTTTAACTGGCGAACCGTATTCCATGGAATATCGGATCGTAAACAGAGCCGGCCAGACCATTTGGGTGGAAACACGAGCCAAAGCGCTGCTCGGCGACAATCCGACATTGCTTGGCGTTATGCTGGATGTGACCGAACGCAAGCAGACCGAAGCTGACAAGGCATTGGTGACGAGGGAAATCTCCCACCGCTTCAAAAACTCCATGGCCATGGTGCAATCCATCGCCAACCAGACTTTACGCAATGCAGACAGTTCCGAACAGGCAAGCCAGCTGTTCAACGAGCGTCTTCATGCGCTGGCCCAGGCGCATGACATGCTGTTGCAAGATGACTGGGGTGGCGCAACGATTACGCAGATCGCCAATACCGCATTGGCTCCGTTCAACAGAACTTTTGGCAATCGCATCCGCATGAGCGGCCCTTCGCTCTTTGTAAGTGACCGGGTAACAGTCTCGCTTTCTCTCGGTCTCTATGAGCTTACAACCAATGCGGTGAAGTACGGTGCCCTGTCCAATGAGCATGGCAGCATCGATTTCAGCTGGGATATTGTCGATGATCAGGGCGAAAAGAAATTCCAGATGCGTTGGCTGGAAACCAATGGCCCGTCCGTTACGCGACCTTCACGACGCGGCTTTGGCCAGCGGCTTATCCGGCTTGTTCTTGCCGAAGAACTCAAGGCACGCTGCGACATCGACTTTGATCCCACAGGCTTGAAAATCAATGTGCTCGCGCCGATCACGGCCGATGTATTTCCGGGCTTTGATCATAGGATGAGCGCAGGCCCAACGATCGCCTGACATCACGCTTTCGCGTAGAGGCATTTTGACATCTGGCGGTAGAGCATAAAAAGCGCCATATGCTGCGATCATGAACGATAGCTCTGGTCTTTTTTCCGAACAATCCGAAGTCACCGCGCAGGAGAAGGAGACACACTTCTTCCCGGTCATGGCCGACGCACCGCCTGTTGACTGGCTGATATCGGACGGTTTGACGGATTACGACGAAGCGCTCGCTTTTATGGAAGCGCGCGTGGCAGCTATTCGGGAAGGAACGGCGAACGAACTCGTCTGGCTCGTCGAGCATCCATCGCTCTACACGGCTGGCACCAGTGCTCAAGCAGCGGACCTGCTGACACCGGATCGCTTTCCCGTGTTTAACACCGGACGCGGTGGCGAATATACCTATCACGGTCCCGGCCAGCGTGTGGCCTATGTCATGCTCGATCTAAAGCGGCGCCGTGAAGATGTGCGCGCATTTGTGACTGCGCTTGAGCAATGGATTGTCGAAACGCTCGCGCAGTTTAATGTTAAAGGTGAAAGGCGCGCAGATCGGGTTGGCGTCTGGGTTGTCCGTCCGGAAAAGCCGCTGCTTGCCAACGGTGGCATGTGCGAAGACAAGATTGCTGCTATTGGCATCCGTCTGCGCCGTTGGGTGAGCTTCCATGGCATTGCAATCAATGTCGAGCCGGAACTCGAACATTTTGGCGGCATCGTTCCGTGTGGCATTGCTGATTACGGCGTAACAAGCCTCGTCGATCTCGGCCTTCCGGTAACGATGGGCGATGTCGATGTTGCGTTGGGCAGGGCCTTTGACGACGTCTTTGGACCTCGCCAGACCAAATAATCAGACGCTCTTCACGCGCCGCTCGCGCATGAAGACATAGAAACCTGATCCCACGATGATCGCGATGCCGAACCATTTGGACGGCGTCGGAAAATCGCCAAACACCAGCAAACCGACCAGAACCGCATTGACGATTTCCAGATACTGGAAAGGTGCAAGCATGGATGCCGGTGCGAGTTTGAATGCCTGCACCACGAGCAGATGGCTAACAGTACCGATCGTACCCAGCAAAAGCAGAAGCAGCCAGGGCTGCAGGCTATGCGGCAGCGCAAAACTCAAATCTTCAATGCCAAAACCCGTTCCAAACACCATCGCCAGACCTGCCAGTGCTGCCCCACCGATGCCAGCATAAAACTGCATGACGACCGGGCTTTCCTTTGCACCATATTTACGGTTCAGGATCAGATAAATCGCAAAAGTTACGGCGGTTGCGAGAGGCAATAAGGAAACCGCACCGAAAATTTCGAAGCTTGGCTGAATAACGATCATCGTGCCGATCAGACCGATACCGACGGCGCTAAAACGACGCCAGCCGACTTTTTCCTTGAGGAAGACGGCCGAAAGCAGCGTCAGGATTAATGGTTCAGCAAAAAACACAGCCATGGCGTCTGCCAGAGGCATATATTTGACGGCCGTGAAGAAGCACGTTCCGCCAAAGCCCATCAGCGCGCCGCGCACAAGATTGCCGACAAGATGCGTGGTCCGTAAAGACGCAAAACCACTCATGATGATCAGCACGAAAAACATCAGCACTGACTGGATAAAAAAGCGCATGAAGGTGACAGTGGCCGGCGGCATATTATCCATCATGGCAAGCCATTTGCCGATGGCATCCATTAGAGGCAGCAGCAGTACCGAGAGGACCATGATCGCCATGCCCTTTACGTGCGCTTCTGTGCCGCCTGCTACCCTGCCCTGCATTTCACTACTCGCAATTTTCTCACTCCCATTGCGCTTACGCGAATGGCCTGCCCGTTTCCATCTTAATTCACGCAAGAAAAGCTCCCGGTTTGACTTTCGCCATGTTTCTGGTGCAAATCGGCTTCGCTACGAGCAAAACCATTTGATAACTTCGGGCAAAAGCGGAACGTAAGGCGAACTTTGTTCGCATTGCGGGTATTCCCGTGGCATTATCTGTGTGATTCGCAGCTAACTTTATTTCGTGCCGTTCAGTGGGGGCGGTTCTTTCGGTTTCAGACAGAAAGCTTTTCGGACAAAGATGGACGACAGCAACGATCTCTTTTCCAGAGTAGTCAACAATGCCCGTGAACGGCAGATGGAGCAGCAGCCCAAAAAGGCTCCTGCATCGACACCTGTTGCACAAACGGCAACGACACCATCTGCACCAAAGCCAGCCCCTGTTGCAACCAAGGCTCCACCTGTTTCATCAGGCGCGGATGATTACAACGCCTCCTCCATTCGCGTTCTCGAAGGGCTGGAACCGGTTCGCCTGCGCCCCGGAATGTATATCGGCGGCACCGACGAAAAAGCCCTGCATCACCTCTTTGCAGAAGTCATCGATAACTCGATGGACGAAGCCGTTGCAGGCCATGCCAATTTCATCGAAGTCAATCTCGACGCCGAAGGCTTTCTGACCGTCAGCGATAACGGACGCGGCATTCCGGTTGATGAGCACCCGCAGGTGCCGGGAAAATCGACACTTGAAGTCATCATGACCAAGCTGCACGCAGGCGGTAAGTTCGACGGCAAAGCCTATGAAACCTCCGGCGGTCTGCACGGCGTGGGTGTTTCGGTGGTCAACGCACTTTCCGATGTTCTGGAAGTCGAAGTCGCGCGCAATCGCCGCCTTTATCGCCAGCGCTTTTCGCGCGGCATTCCGCAGGGCGGGCTTGAAGATGTCGGCGAAGTCCACAACCGTCGTGGTACGCGCGTTCGCTTTCATCCTGACCCGGATATCTTCGGCAAAACCGCACAATTCGATCCGCACCGGCTTTATCGCATGGCGCGCTCGAAGGCCTATCTGTTTGGCGGCGTAGAAATTCGCTGGAGCTGTGATCCGTCGCTTCTCGACCCGAAGAAGGAAACTCCGGAAAAGGCTGTTTTCCACTTCCCCGGCGGCCTCAAGGATTATCTCTCTGCCTCGCTCGGCAAAGAACATCAGGTGACGCGCGAGATTTTCTCGGGCCGCACCGAAAAGCAGGGCGGGCATGGTGCCGTTGAATGGGCCGTGTCGTGGTATGGTGGTGACGGCTTCGTCAACTCCTATTGTAATACGATCCCGACGGGCGACGGCGGCACGCATGAAGCAGGTTTGCGAATTGCTTTGACGCGTGGCCTCAAGGCCTATGCGGAGCTAACCAACAATAAGCGCGCTTCGATCATCACCACTGATGACGTGATGATTTCGGCAGCCGCTATGCTCTCGGTCTTCATTCGCGAACCAGAATTTGTCGGCCAGACCAAGGACAAGCTTGCGACCGTTGAAGCGCAACGTATCGTGGAAAATGTCATCCGCGATCCGTTCGATCACTGGCTTACAGCTTCGCCACAGGAAGCATCCCGCTTGCTCGACTGGGTTGTCGATCGCGCGGAAGAGCGCCTGCGTCGTCGTCAGGAAAAAGAAACCGTCCGCAAGAGCGCGACGCGCAAACTGCGCCTTCCGGGTAAGCTTGCAGACTGCACGCAGAATGCTGCAGCAGGTGCAGAACTTTTCATCGTCGAAGGTGACTCGGCTGGCGGCTCCGCCAAGCAGGCACGCAATCGTTCTAATCAGGCGATCCTGCCGCTACGCGGTAAGATTCTGAACGTTGCCAGTGCTGGCCGTGAGAAGCTGACAGCCAACCAGCAGATTGCCGATCTCGTGCAGGCGCTGGGTAGCGGCACGCGCAAGAATTATCGTGAAGACGATCTGCGTTATGATCGTGTTATCATCATGACTGATGCTGACGTTGACGGCGCGCATATTGCATCGCTGCTTATCACGTTCTTCTATCAGGAAATGCCGGATCTCATCCGCAACGGCCACCTGTATCTGGCAGTCCCGCCGCTGTATCGTCTGAGCCAGGGTGGCAAGGTCGCCTATGCTCGTGACGACGCGCACAAAGACGAGCTGCTTCGCACGATGTTTACCGGACGTGGCAAAATCGAAATCGGCCGCTTCAAAGGCCTTGGCGAAATGCGTGCCGAGCAGCTGAAAGAAACGACCATGGATCCGAAAAAGCGCACGCTTCTTCGTGTTCATGTCGATGAAGATTATATCGATGAAACACGCAGCACTGTTGATGATCTGATGGGTACAAAGCCGGAAGCGCGCTTCCGCTTCATTCAGGATCGTGCCGCTTTTGTGGAAGAACTGGATATTTAAACTTTATCTCTTCCGATCCTGAGCTTGCCGAAAGATCGGAAGAGATTCGAACTTCACCATTCCCCCAATTTTTTAAGGGGAATGGATAATCTTTTGCGGCAAATACTCAATTCTTGACGTCGATGCCAAGCTTCGTTTCGATTTCCTCGGTCGACTCTTTAACGAAGAATGTCAGGTCCGCGCTGAGCGTAACGATACGGGTTCCAGTACCGTAAGCGTTGTATGACAGGACGTGGTTGAAGTTCACTGCAACCCGTTCGCCACTGACATCCGTAAGCATGATCCACATGTGCCCCTCCTCCTGAAAATAGTTGCTATAGAAGAGGATAGGAGCTTTTCTTGAAATGGCAATGCTCGCCTAAAGCTTTACCCGCATTCTGACCTTTTCAACCTTGCGACCAAAACTCTCCGACCATTCTTCGCTGCGGTGATAGGTCTTGAACCCAGCTTTTTCGTAAAGCCCGATTGCTGGAGAATTATCGGCATGGGTGCCGATTTCTGCTTCCGCAAAACCATCAAGAACAATCTGCGCCATCAGCGCACCAAGCAATGCGCCGCCTACGCCCTGACCATGGTGCGCGGGGTCAACCCAGAGGTCGGAAATATAGTTCGATTTCGGGACACGAGCGCCCCAACCGTATATTTCGCCGCATCGTTCCGCCAACAAAACACCATCGGCATTCCCGCGCAAGTCGCGCAGGAATTTGGCCTGGAGTTCCGACCGGCTTTCATCCGTCAGCACAATGTCGCGCGCTGCGGTTTGCCATGCGCGCACCGCGATTTCAGCCATAAAAACAAATTCGCCGGTCATAGAGCGCTGTGCGTCCACTTGGACGCACAAAGGTCGCTCTAGTTTTTTATATTCTGGCTTCGATCCCCCTGAAAATCGATCTCGATTTTCGGATCGAAGCCGGGCACAGCGAATGAGAACTTCAGATTTTACCACCATTTCTTCGGTGTAAAGCGTCCTGCAGCCTGCTCAATCGCGCCAGCTGCCTGAAACAGCGTTTCTTCTTCAAACGGGCGACCGATCAGCTGCAGGCCAAGCGGCAGCCCCTGATCATTGAGGCCAGCCGGAACCGCGATGCCCGGCAGACCGGCCATGTTCAGCGTGATGGTGAATATGTCATTGAGATACATCTTGACCGGATCGTTTGCGAGTTCCTTGTCGCCAATGCTGAACGCAGCGGAAGGCGTAACAGGCGTCAGGATTGCATGAACGCCGCTTGCAAAGACATTTTCAAAGTCTTTCTTGATCAGCGTGCGAACCTTCTGCGCGCGCAGATAATAGGCGTCGTAATAGCCAGCCGACAGAACATAGGTTCCGGTCAGAATACGACGCTTCACTTCCTTGCCAAAACCTGCAGCACGGCTCTGTTCGTACATATCGGCAATATCCTTGCCCGGTACGCGCAGACCATAACGCACGCCATCATAACGTGCGAGGTTGGACGAAGCTTCCGCAGGTGCCACAATGTAATAGGCAGCAAGCGCATATTTGGTGTGCGGCAGCGAAACATCGACGATTTCAGCGCCAGCATCTTTGAGATACTGGACGCCCTTCTGCCAGAGCGCTTCGATTTCTTCCGGCATACCATCGATACGATATTCGTTCGGAATACCGATCTTGAGGCCCTTCAGCGACTTGCCGATAGCTGCTTCGTAGTCCGGCACTGGCAGATCAACCGAGGTTGTATCTTTCAGATCGAGCGATGCCATGGACTTGAGCAGGATCGCGGCATCGCGCACGTCGCGAGCAATCGGGCCAGCCTGATCAAGCGAGGACGCATAAGCAACTGTGCCCCAGCGCGACACACGGCCATAGGTCGGCTTGATACCAACAGTGCCGGTGAAAGCCGCTGGCTGACGGATCGAGCCGCCCGTATCGGTTGCCGTAGCGCCTGCACAGAGATGTGCTGCAACTGCTGCCGACGAACCGCCTGAAGAGCCACCCGGTACCAGATCAACATCTGAGCCGTTCGCACGCCAAGGGTTCTTCACAGGGCCGTAATAGGAGCTTTCATTGGACGAGCCCATGGCGAATTCGTCCATGTTGAGCTTGCCCAGCATGACAGCGCCGTCAGCCCAGAGATTGGCAGTTACGGTCGATTCATATTCAGGCTTGAAGCCATCGAGAATATGCGAGCAGGCCTGCGTGTGAATGCCCTTGGTCGCAAACAGATCCTTCACGCCAAGTGGAATACCTTCGAGAGCACCAGCCTTGCCTTCGGCAATGCGGGCATCAGAAGCTTTTGCCATTTCGCGCGCCTTTTCAGGCGTCACAGCGACATAGGCATTGAGCTTGTCATTGGCGGATTCAATAGCCGCAATATAGGCTTCTGTCAGTTCCGTCGCGGTGAAGGCCTTAGCCTTCAGCTTGTCGCGCGCTTCGGCAATGGTCAGTGCGGTCAGTTCGCTCATCATCAAATCCTGTAAAATCACGCCTCAGCGAGACGCTTTTCAAAAAAGGCGCTGTATTCGGAGTCAGGATAATCCAGAACCACTCCGCAACGCGCAAAACCCGAATTTTCATAAAGCCGCCAGGCGCCATCAAAGCCAGGACCTGTGCCCGTTTCAAGGACCAGACGCGAAGCACCCTTGGCTCTTGCCAGCTCGACAATCGCATCGACAAGATGTGAGCCGATACGCTTGCCTCGAACTTCCGGGCGCGTGAACATGCGCTTGAGTTCACCCACACCGTTATCATGCATCTTCAGAGCGCCACAGCCGACGGCCTTGCCGTCTTCATCTCGCGCGACGAAAACCGTAGTGTCCGGCTCCGCCATCTGTTCAACAGTCATCTTGAACTGGAACTCGAGAGGCGAAAGCGGCAGCATATGCGCGTTCAAGGCTTCGACCAGATCACGCACATCATCCTGCAATGGGGTCTCGACGGAAACCCGAATAGCCATCGACTTACTCCACGACCTTTGGCACGACGAAGAAATTATCTTCGGTCACAGGCGCATTGGCAACAACAGCACTGGCGATATTGCCGTCCGTTACTGCATCTTCGCGCAGACGCATCTTCATCGGCGTTACCGAGGTCATCGGCTCAACGCCTTCAATATCGACTTCGTTCAACTGCTCGACAAAGCCCAGAATTGCATTGAGTTCGCCGGTCATACGCTCTGCTTCGTCTTCATTGACAGCAATGCGCGCAAGATGCGCGACGCGCTTGACGGTGGAAATATCGACGGACATTCTGTTCTCCGCAAATTCATAATTTAGAGCGGCCAACCGCCACCCCGAAAAGGTTCTTTTACCGGCTATAACGGTGCGGGTGGGGAAGCGCAACATTTCTTGCGCTTCCATCCGTCGTTAGCCAAAATTAGAACGTGTGAACAGTGCCAGCGTCAGCCACCAACACCTTCGTTTCATTATGGTCAGACATTGCCGCTACAAACTTGTCTGCCGTCTTTTCAATGAATGGGAACGAGCCGTAATGGCACGGCAGAACGGTTTTGAAATTGAAATAACGCTGGCACGCAAGAGCTGCAACAGCACCACCCATGGTAAAACGATCACCGACAGGCACAATGCCGATTTCTGGCTGATGCAGTTCATTGATCAGCGCCATATCAGAGAAAATATCCGTGTCACCCATATGATAAAGTGTCGGCGCATTCTCGAAATGAAATACCAGGCCGTTCGGATTACCCATCGACTGAGTGATGCCGTCTTCTGTCATCAACGCTGAAGAATGCAGCGCGTTAACAAACGTTACGCTGAAACCATCGCGGACAATGGTTCCGCCGGTATTGCCCATGCTGAACTTTTCCAAACCTTTGCGACCCAGCCAGCCGGTGATTTCTGGATTTGCGATAACCGTCGCACCGGTTTCTTTGGCAATCTCAACGGTATCGCCGATATGGTCACCATGACCATGAGTCAGCGCAATATGCGTGGTTCCCTTGGTGGCTTCCTTGAAATCGATGCCCTTGGCACCCGGATTTCCATTGATGAACGGATCAATCAGAATGACGGCCTTATCCGTTTCAACGCGATAGGCTGCATGGCCCAACCAGGTGATTTTCATTGTGTGTCTCCTTGCGGCTCGATTTTCAGTTTTAAAACAGATATTACGGCTCAATTCCATCAGGCAATATGAAGCCTGATCAAAATACTATGAGGACATATGGCCGTCGTTGAGATCGAAGAAGTTTTGGAAATTCTGCAACCCGGCCAGACAGTCGCCGGGCTTGATCTTGGCACCAAAACTATTGGCCTTGCGGTTTCCGATCTGGGCCTGTCGTTCTCGCATCCCCGTCCGGTTATCAAACGCACCAAGTTCACAATCGATGCACAGGTGCTGCTGAAAGCACTCGAAGCAGACAAGGTCGGCGTCATTATTATTGGCCTGCCGATGAACATGGACGGGTCAGCCGGACCACGCGTTCAGGCGACGCGGGCTTTCGTGCGCACCATGCAGCCACTGACCGACCTGCCCTTCGTATTCTGGGACGAGCGTCTGTCCACGGTCGCAGCTGAACGCGCACTCATCGGCATGGATGTTTCACGCGGCAAGCGGGCCGAACGCATCGATTCGGCCGCAGCTTCCTTCATTTTGCAAGGCGCACTGGATCGCTTGCACATGCTGCGCTCATCGCACTCCGATGACAGCGATTACGACGCCGGATAAAGCTGGTCCAATATCCGGTTGGCATTATGACGTGCATCCAACATGCCATAGGTCGAGCGCCACTGCCCACCAAGTCGTGTTTCGATGAAGGCATCGGCCACATCATCCGCACCAAGATTGCGCAATTCGGCGGCAGCAGCCGCATAGGCAAGTTGCTCCGTCAGAAGACGCGCAACGCCCTGATCGGTTTCGGTCAGCTGCAAGGCTGCCTGTAACACATCAATCGTACCCTGACCACGCACGCCCAGCTGTCCGCTGATCCAGTCGAGAACTTCGTCGAACAACGACGGTGCGCGTGAGAGCACGCGCGCCACGTCGAGCGCCATGACATTGCCCGAACCTTCCCAAATCGCATTGACCGGCGCTTCGCGATAGGCGCGTGCGAGATTGCCGTCCTCAATGTAGCCATTGCCACCGAGGCATTCCATCGCTTCATAAAGCAATGCCGGTGCGATTTTGCAGACCCAGTATTTGACAACTGGCGTCATGCAGCGTGCGAAAGCAGCTTCCGCGCGATCACTTGCAGCCATGTCAAAGGCACGTGCCAGACGCATGGAAAGTGCGGTCGCACCCGCAACATCCAGCGCCATATCGGCAAGAACTCGGCTCATCAGCGGCTGTTCGATCAGCTTTTGCCCACCAACCTCGCGATGACGTGCATGATGAACGGCCTCGGCCAGCCCCGAGCGCATCAGGCCAGCGGAGGCAACAGCGCAATCAAGTCGCGTCAGCGTGACCATATCCATAATGGTTTTGACGCCTTCGCCGGGATTTCCGACCAGATGACCGATAGCGCCGTCGAACTCGACTTCGGATGAAGCATTGGACTTGTTTCCGAGCTTGTCCTTCAAACGCTGGAAAAAGAAGCCGTTTCCAGCCGCCTCATTGGTCAGGCGCGGCAGCAGGAAGCAGGAAAGCCCCTCTTCCGCCTGTGCCAGCACCAGAAAAGCATCCGACATCGGCGCAGACATGAACCACTTATGGCCGCTGATTGTATAGGTGCCATCTTCATTGCGTTCTGCGCGGGTAGTATTGGCGCGAACATCCGTGCCACCCTGCTTCTCGGTCATACCCATACCGAGCGTAATGCCCTGCTTCTGCAAAGCGGGCTTTTGCGAGGAATCATATTTGCGCGACAGAATCTGCGGCGACCATTCCTTGTAAAGATCAGGCGAAGCCATCACTGCTGCGAGCGAAGCATTGGTCATGGTCAGCGGGCAGAGATGGCCTGCCTCAAGCTGTGCGGTGAGGAAGAAACGCGCGGCGCGTGCCTGATGGCGACGTCCGGCTTCAGCTGGATTAGCCTCCCATATCGAGCAATGAAGACCCTGCGCAATCGAACGGCGCATCAGCGCATGGTAAGCTGGGTGATATTCCACCAGATCAACACGGCGTCCCTGACGATCATGCGTCCGCAGCTTTGGCAATTCGGTATTGGCGAGACGTGCAAGATCCTGCGCTTCCGCCGACATGACGAAACGCCCGGTATTCTCCAGATCAGTATGCAGTTCTTTGGGGAAACGCGCTGCGATCTGAATCAGAAGCGGATCGCCCAGATATGCATTCGTACCCGTCATAGACGGGGTCTGGTTGGTGACTTCGTGGGTTTTCACAGGCTTATCCGTTCGGCTTTGTTCAACTCAAAATCAGCTTGCGAGCCGATTGAGGCGCGCAGAGCTGACATTCTATGCGTTCTTGCATTGTAATTTACTAACATTTTCCAACAGCTCACCGCTTTATGCCCAAAGAATACAGGTTTTTCTTTGTGAATCTGCCAAAGCCATTATAAGGGCGGTTGCGGTCCAGCTTTCACGGCTCTATACGGGTGACTTGCCATGACAAATCAAACGGTCTCACCGATTTTCCCTCATCGCCACCTGCTTGGCATCAAGGGGCTATCGCCCCTGGACATTAATTGTCTTCTCGATCTTGCGGATCAGGAAGTGGCTGTCTCCAGACAGTCCGAGAAGAAAAAGTCCGTGCTGCGCGGTCGCACCCAGATCAACCTCTTCTTTGAAGCATCGACGCGAACGCAATCATCGTTCGAACTCGCCGGAAAACGGCTGGGCGCGGACGTGATGAACATGTCGGTGGGCAACTCGTCGGTCAAGAAGGGCGAAACGCTCATTGACACTGCGATGACGCTGAACGCCATGCAGCCAGACATTCTGGTCATACGCCATGCGTCTGCCGGTGCTGCGGCGCTCCTTGCGCAAAAAGTCGGCTGTGCAGTCGTCAATGCTGGCGACGGTGCTCACGAGCACCCGACACAGGCGCTGCTCGACGCGCTGACCATCCGCCGCGCCAAGGGCGATATCGGAAATCTGATCGTTGCTATTTGCGGCGATGTGCTTCACTCGCGCGTTGCGCGCTCCAACATTCTGCTTCTCAATGCACTTGGCGCACGCGTTCGCGTCGTCGCCCCTTCGACCCTGCTGCCTTCCGGCATCGCCGACATGAGTGTTGAAGTTTACAACACCATGGAAGAAGGCCTGAAAGACGCTGATGTCGTGATGATGCTGCGCCTTCAGCGTGAGCGCATGGCCGGCTCCTTCGTACCGTCGGTGCGTGAATATTTCCGCTTCTACGGCCTCGACAAGGAAAAGCTAAAGCTTGCCCGACCTGATGCACTGGTCATGCATCCCGGCCCCATGAATCGTGGCGTCGAGATCGCATCGGATGTGGCGGACGGACCGCAGAGCATGATCCAGCAACAGGTGGAAATGGGCGTCGCTGTGCGTATGGCGGTTATGGAAGCCCTGCTCGATCCGCGTCGCGCAGAAGCCGCAGGAGAACGTGCATGAGTGCGATCCTTTTTGAAAATGCCCGCATCATCGATCCGTCTCGCGGACTGGATGAAGTCGGAAGCCTGCTGATCAAAGACGACAAGATTGTCGCCAGCGGTGCCGATTTCCGCAATCAAGGTGCGCCTGAAGGCGCTGAAATCATCGACCTCAACGGCATGGCTATTCTGCCGGGTCTGGTCGATTCCCGCGTTTTCATCGGCGAGCCCGGTGCTGAACACCGTGAAACCATTGCATCGGCCAGTCAGGCCGCAGCAGCTGGCGGTGTAACCTCCATCATCATGATGCCGGATACCGATCCAGTTATCGATGATGTGGCGCTGGTCGAGTTTGTGAAGCGCACTGCGCGCGACACGGCTATTGTCAATGTGCATCCCGCCGCTGCCATTACCAAGGGCCTGCATGGCGAGGAAATGACGGAAATCGGCCTGCTTCGCGATGCAGGTGCGGTTGCCTTCACTGAAGGGCGCAACACCCTCACCAATACACAATTGATGCGCCGTGCTCTGACTTATGCGCGCGACTTTGATGCCGTGATTGCCTGTGAAACCCGTGATCCGTATCTCGGTGCCAATGGCGTCATGAATGAAGGCCTCTTCGCAAGCTGGCTCGGTCTTTCGGGTAGCCCGCGCGAAGCGGAAGTCATTCCACTGGAGCGTGATCTGCGCTTGGCTGCTCTCACCCGCAGCAAATACCACGCAGCACAGCTTTCCTGTGCCATGTCAGCCGACGCGCTCAAGCGCTCAAAAGACCTTGGCACCAATGTAACGGCAGGCGTTTCTATCAATCACCTGTCGCTCAACGAAAACGACATCGGCGAGTTCCGCACCTTCTTCCGTCTGTCGCCGCCTCTGCGCAGCGAAGAAGATCGTCTGGCAATGGTTGAAGCCGTCAAGAACGGCACAATCGATATTGTTGTTTCCGCGCACGATCCGCAGGATGTGGACACCAAGCGCTTGCCTTTTGCCGATGCAGAAGCTGGTGCAATTGGCCTGGAAACGCTGTTGGCTGCAGCCCTTCGACTTCATCACAACGACAGCATTCCGCTGCTTCGTCTGGTTGAAGTGCTCTCGACTGCGCCTGCGCGCATCTTCGGACTGGATGCAGGCACTCTGAAGCCCGGCGCCAAAGCTGATCTCGCGATTGTCGATCTGGACGAGCCATGGGTGGTTCGTGAAGAAGACCTGCATTCACGCTCAAAGAACAGCTGCTTTGAAGGTGCCCGCTTCCAAGGCCGCGTCAACCGCACTATAGTCGGCGGCAAGACAGTTTATTCGGCTTAACATTTTCAGAAAAGCCGTCTTGCTTTTTGGGCGGCTTTTCTTCTCAAGTAATTTGAATAAAGAACATATGGGGAGCTCCATGGCCGAAACAGGTCTGGTCAATTTAGTGACACTCTGCACGCTGATATTCGGCTATATTCTCGGTTCCATTCCCTTCGGGCTTATCCTGACGCGGTTTGCAGGACTGGGCGATGTACGTTCGATTGGTTCCGGCAATATTGGTGCCACCAATGTTCTGCGTACCGGCAACAAGAAGCTCGCGGCGGCAACGCTCATTCTTGATGCGCTTAAAGGCACGGCAGCTGTATTAATCGCCTCAAAATTCGGCCAGGAAGCTGCAATTGCAGCCGGTTTCGGTGCATTTATCGGCCATCTTTTCCCGGTCTGGATCGGTTTCAAAGGCGGCAAGGGTGTCGCAACCTATCTTGGCATTCTGATTGGCCTTGCATGGCCCGGCGCGCTTGTCTTCATCGCAGCATGGATCATCACAGCACTTCTCACCCGCTATTCTTCACTGTCAGCGCTTGTTGCCAGTCTGATCGTGCCAATCGCACTTTATGCACGCGGTGATCACGCGATTGCGGCTTTGTTTGCTGTGCTGACCATTATCGTCTTCATAAAGCATCACGCCAATATCTCGCGCCTCCTCAGCGGCACTGAAAGCAAGATAGGCAAAAAAGGATGAAACAGAGCGCGAATTCAACTTCTGGAATTCGCCTCTCCGACCGACAGCGGCTCAACTGGCTGCGCCTCATTCGCACTGAAAACATCGGTCCTGTCGCTTTCCGCGACCTCATCATGTTCTGTGGCTCTGCGGCAAGCGCCATAGAAAGACTACCTGACCTCAACATACGCGGCGGTGGCGCTAAGCCCGTGCGCGTGACACCGCTTGAAGATGCCGAACGCGAACTGGAAGCCATCGAGCGGATAGGTGCGCGTCTTGTTGGCATGGGCGAACCGGACTATCCACAACAGCTCAAAAATTGCGAAGCACCGCCGCCGCTTGTCATTATCAAGGGCAATCCAAATGTCTTTCGCAAGCCCCCTGTTGCCATCGTCGGCTCGCGCAACGCATCTGTGGTCGGCGCACGCTTCACAGAGCGTCTCGCGCGTGATCTGGGTGACGCTGGCTTCGCAATAATCTCCGGCCTTGCGCGCGGGATCGATGCGGCAGCACACAAAGCCAGCATAGAAAGCGGAACCGTGGCTGTGCTGGCCGGTGGCCTTGATAGGCCATATCCGCCCGAAAACCTGCCGATCTATCGTGCCATACCCGAAAACGGCAGCGCACTCATTACCGAGATGCCGATGGGTGCAGAGCCCCGTGCGCGTGATTTTCCACGTCGAAACCGCATCATAGCTGGACTTTCGCTTGGTCTCATCGTGGTAGAGGCTGCCGAGCGTTCAGGCTCGCTCATCAGCGCCCGCATGGCTGGTGAAATGGGTCGCACAGTGTTCGCAGTGCCTGGTTCGCCGCTCGATCCACGCGCCCGCGGAACCAATGCACTTCTGAAACAAGGCGCAACGCTTGTAACCTGCGCCGACGACGTTATCGATTCTTTGTCCCCGCTCATCGGGCGCGATACGTTCAAAGCCGAAGCAGCGCAGCCCGATCTGTTGACCCAGATCGATGAAGCGCCTGAGCCGCTTCAAGCCATAACAACGGATGAGCAACGCGATATTCTCGTCGATGCCCTTGGGCCGGTTCCAATCGATGTTGATACGCTTGTCAGACACACAGGCCTTGATGCAAGCAATGCCCAACTAATCCTGCTGGAACTTGATCTTGCCGGGAGGCTGTTACGCTATCCCGGCAATCAGGTCGCCCTTGTGCCACGCGATGAGCATTTCTAAACTCAATCACACGGGCAATGATGTTGATTGTCGCGTGCTTCCTGCAATGCCATGTCCATGAGATAGACGAGAAGATGACTATCCGTCCCTCTGGCCATTTTGACGAGTTCTTGTAGCATTTCTTCTATATAAGCCAGTGTCTCCTGACGAGTTGTATCTCGCTGAACCACCTTTGCCCCCAAAATGTGCCGGTTTCCTTCAAATGAAAATCACCCTTCTGGTTCAAACCCGACGGATATACCCCGGCCAGACACTACCACAAGCTTTATATTTACATATAGCAACTTTAGGTTGTATTTGACGATTTTTACCGTCTAGCTCTTGACCAAACGCAAACCGCTGTTCATGTGAAAGGCAACTATTTGAACGCGATACAGGGATAACTTACCCGTAAACATCGCGAATCTGGGCTGTTGTAATGAACGTCGTTGTCGTCGAATCGCCTGCAAAGGCCAAAACTATCAACAAGTATCTCGGGTCGAACTATAAGGTTCTGGCCTCGTTTGGTCATGTGCGAGATCTGCCAGCCAAGGATGGGTCTGTCCGTCCGGACGAAGATTTTGCAATGTCCTGGGAAGTTGACAGCAACTCTTCCAAGCGTTTGGCGGATATCGTCAAAGCGTTGAAGGACAGTGATGGTCTGTTTCTGGCAACTGACCCTGATCGCGAAGGGGAAGCCATTTCGTGGCACGTACTCGAAGTGCTCAACCAGAAAAAGGCCTTGAAGGGCAAGACCGTCAAGCGTGTCGCGTTTAACGCCATCACCAAGAAAGCCGTTCTCGACGCTATCGCAAATCCGCGCGATATCGATGAGCCGCTGGTCGATGCCTATCTCGCTCGTCGTGCACTTGATTATCTCGTTGGCTTTACGCTTTCACCGGTCTTGTGGCGCAAGCTGCCCGGCGCTCGTTCGGCAGGCCGTGTTCAGTCGGTAGCTCTGCGTCTCGTATGCGACCGAGAATCCGAGATCGAACGCTTCATCCGCGAAGAATACTGGAATATCGCCGCTTCGCTTAAAACACCGCGTAACGATGCGTTCTCGGCTCGTTTGACTGCGGTTGACGGCAAGAGGCTCGGCAAGCTCGACATCAAGAATGAAGAGCAGGCAACGGCCATCCGTACCATGCTGGAAGGCGCAAGCTTCAAGGCAGTTTCTGTCGAAGCCAAGCCGACCAAGCGTAATCCCGGCCCGCCATTCACCACATCGACGCTTCAGCAGGCGGCATCAGGACAGCTCGGCTTTTCGGCATCGCGCACCATGCAGGTTGCGCAGCGGCTTTATGAAGGCGTGGACATTGGCGGAGAAACCGCTGGTCTGATCACCTATATGCGTACCGACGGCGTGCAGATGGCCCCCGAAGCCATCACTGCCGCCCGCGATGCGATTGGCAAGAGCTTCGGTCCACAATATGTGCCGGAAAAGCCGCGCTACTATTCGAGCAAGGCCAAGAATGCTCAGGAAGCGCACGAAGCGATCCGTCCAACGGAATTCACGCGCCATCCGAAAGAAGTGCGCCGCTATCTCGATGAAGATCAGGCGCGTTTGTACGAGCTGATCTGGAAGCGCGCTATCGCGAGCCAGATGCAGGCTGCCGACATTGAACGCACAACCGCTGACATCGAAGCAACCAATGGTTCGCGTTCGGCCATGCTGCGTGCCAACGGTTCGGTTACGAAGTTTGACGGCTTCCTCGCGGCCTATATGGATCACCGCGAAGAAGAAGATGAGGATGAAGACAGCGCAAAGCTGCCTGAAATCCGCTCCGGTGAGGCGATTGCGCGCGAAAAGATCGACGCCACGCAGCATTCGACCGAACCCCCACCGCGTTATTCGGAAGCATCGCTCATCAAGAAGATGGAAGAGCTCGGCATTGGTCGTCCATCGACTTACGCGGCGACACTCGCAACGCTTCGTGATCGTGAATATATCACCATCGACAAACGTAAGCTCATGCCGGAACCGAAGGGCCGTCTGGTTATTTCCTTCCTTGAAAGCTTCTTCAAACGCTATGTCGAATACGATTTCACAGCGGACCTTGAAGAAAAGCTCGACCTGATTTCCGATGGCAAGCTTTCCTGGAAAGACGTGCTGCGTGATTTCTGGCGCGACTTCTCCGGTTCTGTTGATGACATCAAGGAACTGCGCGTTACCAACGTTTTGGATGCGCTGAACGAAGAGCTTTCATCGCTTGCTTTCCCTGATCGCGGCGATGGTAGCGACCCGCGCACCTGCCCAACCTGTGGCACGGGCCAGCTTTCGCTGAAGCTCGGAAAATACGGCGCGTTCGTCGGTTGTTCGAATTATCCGGAGTGCAAGTTCACCCGTCAGCTGGGCGGTGAAGGCAACGGAGAAGCAGCAGCCTCCGACGAACCTAAACAGCTGGGAAAGGATCCATTCACCGGTGAGGAAATCACCGCGCGGACTGGTCGTTTCGGCCCATATGTTCAGCGGGGCGAAGGCAAGGAAGCCAAGCGTGCCAGCCTGCCAAAAGGCTGGACGGTCGATACGCTTGACCATGAAAAAGCAATGGCGCTGCTGTCGTTGCCGCGTGATGTTGGACAGCATCCTGAAACCGGCAAGATGATCTCTGCTGGCATTGGTCGCTATGGTCCTTACGTCAGCCATGATGGCACGTTTGCCAATCTCGAAAATGCTGATGAAGTGTTCTCGGTGGGCCTCAATCGCGCTGTTTCCGTCCTTGCGGATAAGCAGTCGAAGGGTGGTCGTGGCCGCTCGACGCCTGCAGCGCTTGCGACACTGGGCGATCATCCAGATGGTGGCGCAGTCACTGTTCGTGACGGTCGTTACGGTCCTTACGTCAACTGGGGCAAGGTGAATGCCACACTGCCAAAGGGCAAGGACCCGGCCAGTGTGACGCTGGAAGAAGCGCTGGAACTCGTTGCCGCAAAAGCTGGCAGCACAAAGACAAAGAAGGCTCCTGCCCGCAAATCTGCCGCCAAGGCCGCAGATGGCGAAAAGAAAGCCGCACCGAAAAAAGCTGCTGCAAAGAAGCCGGCAGCGAAGAAGAAAGCCCCTTCCAAAGCAAAGGCGAAGGCGGCAGAGGAGTAAGAATTGGCGCGTCGTTTCCCCAAACCCGATACCGGACGATCCGCACGGACCGAACGGCGTGCTGCTAAAGCAAAATCAGAAGCTGCACAGGCAGGAGATTCAACCTCCTTCCTGCCGACGCGTGACGAGGTTCTCAAGTTTATCGAAGAGAACCCGGACCGCGCAGGCAAGCGCGATCTGGCCAAGGCATTCAATATCAAGGGCGATGCACGCGTCTATCTCAAGGATCTGCTGCGTGAACTCGGTGATGAAGGCCTGCTTGAAAAGCGTGCCCGTCGCCTCTCCCGCCCCGGCACCCTGCCACCGATTTCCGTATTGAACATTATTGGCCGTGACAATGATGGTGGACTTATTTCTCGCCCAGCTGAATGGGACGAAGAAAACTACGGCAAGCCGCCAGTCGTCACTATCCGCCGAACCCGCCTCAACAAGTCGTCCGATGGTCCGGCGGTTGGTGTTGGCGATCGGGTATTGGCCAAGATTTTCCGCAACAAGGACAATGACGGTCCGGAGTATTCTGCGCGCGTAATCAAGGTTGTCGATCAGAGCAGCAACGCGGTACTCGGCGTATTGCGCAAGCTCAGCAATGGCGAATGGCGGCTCGAGCCAGTCAATCGCAAGCAGCCGGAAGTACAGCTTGATCCAAAGTCGCTTGCCGATGCGGAAAGCGGCGATCTGGTTGAGGTGGAACTGACGTCGTCTCGTCGCTATGGTTTGCCGAGCGGCAAGGTGCGACAGGTGGTGGGTTCTATCGACAGCGAAAAAGCCCTGTCGATGATCGCCATCCACGAGCATGAAATCCCGCATATCTTCCCGGATGATGTGATCCGAGAAGCAGAAGCTGCAAAGCCTGCAACGCTTGACGGTCGTGAAGACTGGCGCGAGCTGCCGCTACTCACCATCGATCCGTCAGATGCAAAGGATCACGATGACGCCGTTTATGCGGAGCCGGACACTGATCCCGACAATGTCGGCGGTCATGTTGTCGTTGTTGCGATCGCCGATGTGGCAGCCTATGTGCGCCCCAACTCTGCGCTTGATCGCGAAGCACTGAAGCGCGGCAATTCGGTTTACTTCCCCGACCGGGTTGTACCTATGCTGCCAGAGCGCATTTCCAACGATCTATGCTCGCTGCGTGAACTGGAAGATCGTCCAGCACTTGCCGTCCGCATGGTGTTTGACGCCAACGGACATAAGAAGTCGCACAAGTTCCATCGCATTCTGATGCGTTCGGCTGCAAAGCTTGCCTATGCGCAGGCACAGGCTGCGATTGACGGCGCAACGGATGAGAAGACTGCACCTATTCTGGACACGATCCTCAAGCCGCTGTGGGCCGCCTATGGCGCCCTCAAACGCGGTCGCGATGCGCGTGAACCGCTTGAGCTGGATTTGCCGGAAAAGAAAATCCTGCTCGGGCCTGATGGTAAGGTCGACAAGGTCATCGTGCCTGAACGACTGGACGCCCATAAGCTCATCGAAGAGTTCATGATTCAGGCCAATGTGGCTGCCGCTGAAGTGCTTGAGGCACATCGTCAGCCGTTGATTTTCCGTATCCACGATGAACCGGCACTGGCAAAGCAGGAATCCTTGCGGGAGTTTCTGCGCACGCTTGAAATTAACCTTGCCAAAGGTGTTGCTCTCAAGCCAGCGCAGTTCAACCGTATTCTCGAAGCTGTTGATGGAACAGATCATCAAGATCTGGTCAATCAGGTGGTGCTACGCACGCAAAGCCAGGCAATCTACAGCCCGGATAATATCGGCCATTTCGGACTGCATTTGCGCAAATATGCGCATTTCACCTCGCCGATCCGCCGTTATGCCGATTTGATCGTGCATCGCGCTCTGATCAAGGCTTTGGGATTTGGCAAGGATGGTCTGACCACCGATGAAGAAGCGCATCTGGAAGAAACCGCGGCGCTCATTTCTTCGACCGAACGCCGTGCGATGCTTGCAGAGCGTGAGACCGTTGATCGCCTGATTGCCCATTTCCTCGCAGCGCATCTTGGTGATGAATATGAGGGACGCGTAACTGGTGTCACAAAAGCCGGGCTTTTCGTATCCCTTGCGACATATGGCGCAGACGGACTTGTCCCCATTTCAACTTTGGGTAATGAATACTATCTGTATGACGAAGCAAACCATGCACTCGCCGGAGAAAAAAGCGGAAAAGGCTTCCGTCTGGGCGACAATGTAACGGTTAGACTGGTGGAAGCGCTCCCTGTCGCGGGTGCGCTTCGGTTTGAGATGGTTTCGGAACCGCATTCCTTGCCGATGTCGACGCGTTCGCATCACAAGGCAAGCAAAGGGATGCGCGGGCGCAAAGGAAAGCCGGCAGGCGTTTCGCGCTCCAAGAGAAAAGGTCACAGATGAGCACGCTAGAGGCCAATTCCACAGATAGTCAGATCCACGTTTTCGGTGGTGAAAGCCAGAAAACTGCACGCCCGACCCGCGATCTGGGTCAAGCGATGTGGCGCGGATTTAAGTGCCGCTGCCCGCATTGCGGCGAAGGCAAGCTGTTTCGGGCTTTTGTAAAGCCTGTCGATAGCTGCTCTGTCTGCGGTGAAGATTACACCGAGCAGCGCGCAGACGACCTTCCGGCCTATCTGACAATCCTTGTTGTTGGACACATCGTCGTTGGCGCCTTCATGGGCGTTGAAGCAACCACGAACCTGTCGCTCTGGGCGCATATGGCTATCTGGGGGCCGATGACCGTCATCCTGTCGCTTCTCATGCTGCAGCCAATCAAAGGCGCAACCATCGGCCTTCAATGGGCGCTGTTCATGCATGGTTTCGGCGGTAAGGGCGAAGGTGATTACGGCGACGTCACCTGACAGGGTTCATCCCCGTGACATCCCCTTCACACGCCACAACGCATACACCAAGGCTGCCGCTTCGCCCGCGCGATGCTGCCTCATTGCTTCTTATTGACCGCACGGAACGCGTCCCCCGCATTCTGATGGGCAGACGCCATCCGTCTCTCGCGTTCATGCCCGGAAAATACGTATTCCCTGGCGGCAGAGCCGATCCTATCGATGGCAGCATTGGCGCTGCCTCCGAGCTTAGCTCCGATGACACGCAGAAGCTCGTATCTGGCATGGGTGCGCGCGCTTCACAACGCCGCGCAAGAGCGCTTGGGCTCTGTGCCATTCGCGAAACATTTGAAGAAACCGGGCTAAAACTCGCGCGTCCCGGGGCGGAAAACGCCTTGTCATTAAACGGTGCCAATTATCCTGCAAACAAGGACTGGTTGGCATTTCTGGAAGGTGGAGCGTTACCTGCGCTGGGAGACCTGCGCTATTTCGCCCGTGCAATCACTCCGCCCGGAAATGTACGTCGTTTCGACACGCGCTTTTTTATTGCTTTCCGTGACAGCCTGCCAGAACTGGCAAGCCAGAAACTTGTTCCCAGTGGAGAACTACAAGATTTGGATTGGGTGGCCGTCGATGACGTTGATAAACTGGACGTCGCCCGTATTACTCAGACAATTCTGAAAGAAGCGCAAACGCTGCTGACGGAAACCCGGCTTGAACTGCCAGCCACTCTGCCAGTGGTGCAATACAGCAAGCGGCATGGCCGCTTTGTTCGCGAAGTGATCTGACCTAATGAATAAAGAAGTTTATCCTGCCGACATCATCCCCCAGGAACCAGACGGCGGGAACACCCAGGGCCAGATGCATTGGCGTTCCCTTGCAGCGGCAATCGCCACGATCAGCGCCATGGGTGCAGCGATCGGGCTTGGTATTCCGCTTCTGAGCGTTCTGCTTGAAAGCCGCGGTCACTCAGCCAGCCTTATCGGTGCGAACACTGCAGTCGCAGGTCTTGCATCCATTGTTGCCGCACCGCTCGCAGCACCCATTGCCGCCCGCCTCGGTGTGGCCAAGGCAATTGTTCTGATGCTCTTGATTGGCAGCGTCGCATTTCTGGGCTTTCACTTTTTTCAGCCACTCTGGGCATGGTTTGCTCTGCGAATCGTCCTGCATTTTGCGCTGACAGTGCTTTTCGTTCTCTCGGAATACTGGATCAACGCCTCAGCTCCGCCTGAAAAACGTGGCCTTGTGCTCGGCATTTACGCAACCTCGCTTTCGCTCGGCTTTGCGCTCGGGCCTTGGCTCTTTTCAAAGATCGGCAGCGCGGGTGGTTTGCCGTTCTATGTCGGTTTCGCCATCATCTTGATCGCCATCATTCCGGTGGTTGTCGCATGGCGCGACAGCCCGGATTTCGAGGAAGGCGAACACGTTCCCTTTCTGCCGTTTATTTTTGCCGTACCGACGGCAACGATGGCAGTCTTCGTATTTGGCGCAGTTGAAACTGGCGGTTTCGCCCTGTTCCCGGTCTTTGGCGCCCGTGTTGGCTATGACGAAGGCGATGCAGCCCTGCTGCTGACGATGATCGGTCTTGGCAATGTCCTGATGCAGATACCGCTGGGAATCATCAGCGACCGCATTTCGGACCGCCGCAAACTGTTGCTGTTCTGCGCCGTTACGGGTCTCGCCGGGATGATGGCCCTGCCCTATCTGATGGAGAACTGGTATCTGATGGCGGCTGTGCTGTTCCTCTGGGGCGGTGTCGTTGCGGGTCTCTACACTGTCGGGCTTGCGCATCTTGGTTCAGAACTCACCGGTCGCGAGCTTGCATCAGCCAATGCCGCCTTCATCTTCTGCTATGCAATCGGCATGTTGGCAGGCCCACAGGCCGTTGGTGTGGGCATGGATATGGCTGGACCCAAGGGCTTTCCACTGACTCTGGGCGTCTTTTTTGCAGCTTTTGCACTCTTTGCTGCGATAAGACTTGTTCAAAGGAAGAAGCGGGGTTGACTTTTCGCCCTTAATCCGTAGTGTCGCGCCGAATTTCCGCTTCTGACCAATTGGACAGACTCGCAGCGGTTTAATCATGAAAGAGCAGGTATTTCGATATGGCCAAGGCTACGACCATCAAGATCAAGCTTTTGTCGACCGCTGACACCGGCTTCTTCTACGTAACGAAGAAGAACAGCCGCACGATGACGGAAAAGATGACAAAGACCAAGTACGACCCGATTGCGCGCAAGCACGTCGACTTCAAGGAAACGAAGATCAAGTAATTCGTTTCCGACGCCAGATTACTGGCAGGAATCAAAAAAGCCGTCTCCCAAGAGACGGCTTTTTTATTTGGGAGAGCCTAATCAGGCGGCGGAAAGAACGATGCGATTCCGGCCTGTTTTCTTGGCTTCATAAAGTGCTGCATCCGTTCGTGCAAAAAGTGCCTCAGCAGTATCTCCACCCATAAGCCGTAGCCCGGCAATACCGATGCTGATCGTCATATTGATCTTGTGCTTACCACCAATGATCAGGAACGGCGCTTCGGCAACAGCTTCGCGAATGCGCTCTGCTACCGCTGTGGCAGCTGTTAAATCAGTATCCGGTAATACGATGGCAAATTCTTCGCCACCATAGCGACACATGACATCCATGCCGCGTATCTTTTTACGCAGCCGCGCAGCGAATTCTCGCAGAACATCGTCGCCACCGTCATGCCCGTATTTGTCATTGACGCGTTTGAAATGGTCGAAGTCAATCATGATGACCGAAAGCGGCCTCTCGCGCCCTGTAGCGCGCGACAAGAGTACTGGCATGTGCGTATCAAGGTAACGCCGATTATGCAGCCCGGTGAGGCTGTCAGTTACCGCCATTGTGATTGTGCGGTGTAAGCTCTGACGCAGCAAATCATTATAGCATTTGCGCTTGATCTGGGTGCGCAACCGCGCATAAAGCTCCAGTTTCTCAAGCGGACGCATCACATAGTCATTTACGCCCAGTTCAAGCGCACGAACGACCAAAGCGCCCTCGTCTTCATTGACGATCAGAATGATCGGAACAAGCCGTGTGCGCTCGATTGTGCGTATCTGTGAGCATAATCGCAATGGGTCGTAATAGGTAAAATCTGCCGAAATGACGATGCTGTCGTAATCATTCTCAATCGCCTTGATGAGAGCCGCATTTGCGTCATGTGCGACATCGACGAAATAATCCTCGCCGAGGATGAGGCGCAACCGTGCTGCTGCCAGTTCATTTTCATCCACCACCAGAATACGTGCAGCATCCTCTCCGCCGCCAAAGCGCCCGGATAATTTGGTCACGAGTAGAGCTTCGACTTCTGTGTCAGCGACAGTTCCAGTGCGCTGGAAAAGCTCATCCGAAACCATTTTAAGACGCGCGAGGCTTTTCACGCGTGAAAGGAGTTGGAGATCCTGAGCGGGCTTGGACAGGAAATCATCCGCTCCGGCTTCAAGCCCTTTGATCTTGTCTTCAGAACTATCCAGAGCCGTTAGAATCACAACCGGAATATTGGTAGTGCGCGGGTCGTCTTTCAGGCGACGACAAACGTCAAAGCCGTCCATGTCTGACATGACGACATCAAGGATGATCACATCGATCTGCCCGCCCAGGCAAATCTCGATCGCCTCCGCGCCTTTATTAGCGGTTACGACCTCGTAATATTCGCGCAAGAGCAGCGCTTCGAGCAGCTTTGCATTTGATTCTGCAGCATCAACGACAAGAATTCTTGCAGTCATATCAGCCAGCCCCCCAAATTCTCACCCTTGCGAGATTCCCCAAATCGAAAAGGTTTAAGCGTCACCCAAGTAGGATTTTATGGTTTCTATAAACCGCGGTACCGAGATCGGCTTGGATATATAGGCCTCACAGCCTCCCTGCCGAATGCGTTCCTCATCGCCTTTCATTGCGAAGGCCGTCACCGCAATCACAGGAATATGCCGCAATTCCTCATCATCTTTAAGCCACTTGGTCACTTCCAGACCGGATACCTCCGGAAGCTGAATGTCCATCAAAATCAGATCGGGACGATGTTCGCGCGCAAGATCAAGTGCCTCAAGACCGTTGCGTGTCCTGATGGTTTCATATCCGCTGGCTTCGATAAGATCGCGAAACAACTTCATATTGAGTTCGTTGTCCTCGACGATCATGACACTTTTCGTCATCGAATATTCCCTGGCCTTAATCTTTCCCGAGGTAAAACAAGGCTGTCTTGTTTGTCCTACCCATATAGCTCCCTTATAGTTTAAGCGCATTTCATTGACGAAAGGCAAATATTCGCCAAATCCCGCATTGTCGTTAAGACTTTGGGCGATTAAACAAAGACCACAGTCTAAAGCTTTCCTCAAAACGGCAGAAGCGATTTTTCTGCATAAAATCACGTAAAAACAACGAGTTAATTGGAGAGGCCATATGAAGACGCTGTTAAGCCAAACCGACGCGGAAAACCTAGCAGTCGAAGCGCTTGTGTGGTTGGCTCAAGACAAGGATCTATTGCCGCGTTTTCTCGCACTCACCGGCATTGAAGCGTCATCTATTCGCTCTGCAGCACAGGAACTGGGCTTTCTCGCAGGAGTGCTGCAATTCTTTCTCGGGCATGAACCAACATTGATACGTTTTTGCGAAGAAACGGGACGCGATCCTGCCCTTATAGAAAAGGCCATGACACTGTTGCCAGGTGGCCTTAATCATCATCTTTGAAAAAAGCCCCGCCTCGCGGGGCTTTCTCGCCTGCAGCCTGCAGAACTATGCAGCGCTGACCGCTTCAGCGTTTATCACACTGATGACGCTCAGCTCATGAGCTTTGCCGTCGCGTGCAGTCCACGACATGGACTGGCCCGGAGTAAGGCCAATAAGAGCAGTGCCGATTGGCGTTAGAATAGAAATCTTGCCCTGAGCAATGTCTGCCTCGCCGGGATAAACCAACGTTACTTTGCGTTCATGCCCGTCGTTTGAGCGAAACTCTACCGTCGAGCCCATGCGAACGACGTCTGCCGGCAGTTTTTTCTGCGGCACAACTTTTGCGCGATCGAGTTCCTGCATCAACTCCTCAGCCACTTCCTCCAACTTTTCGGAGACGTTGCCGGCCAGAATTGTCAGGCGCTCATGGTCAATATCGCTGACGACGATCTTTGGCTTCTTGCGATTCTTTTCGCTCATGACGATAGCTCACTGCTGTCTAAGGATAATTGTTCTCCGCACCGAATCCCGGCTGGAGCATTTGCTTGAATTTTGGATGAAAGCGCTTTTAGCAATTCCGCTTGAAGCCAAGCGGCAACCCGTCCCCCGGAGCCCTCTGCGCAAGGCAGGCCTCGAGGGTTGCTATCCCGTGATCGGTTGAACCCGATGGAGTATGGAAGCAAAGCGGTTGTTCATAACACTAAACTTGGTGATATCCTTGCCAATGTCAAGGGCACAGCTGACAGGGTGACAGAGTATCGATGGCATTGGCTCGCTTTAGTGCTATAAGGCGATGTTCCTTTTATGTTCATAAAAACGCACACTGCCATGGCTGACCAACTCGCTATAAACCGCTCGGAGCAAGGCTTTTGCCGCGATTGTTTGTCGCTGCAAAAGCTGGAATCAGCTCGGCGCTGTCGGACCTGCGGAAGCCCTCGCCTTGTACGTCATCCTGAGCTTTACAAGCTGTCGCTCGCTCATGTGGATTGCGATGCGTTTTATGCTTCAGTCGAGAAAAGAGACAATCCCGATATACGCGATAAGCCGGTCATCATCGGTGGTGGAACACGCGGTGTCGTCTCGACCGCTTGCTATATTGCACGCATTCATGGTGTGCGCTCTGCCATGCCAATGTTCAAGGCTTTGGAAGCCTGCCCACAAGCCGTTGTCATCAAACCCAACATGGAAAAATATTCTCAGGTAGGCAGGGAAGTTCGGCAACTGATGCGCGAACTGACACCACTGGTCGAGCCTATTTCTATCGACGAGGCTTTTCTCGATTTGGGCGGCACTGAACGTCTTCACCGAGCGCCCGCAGCCATGGTGCTGGCGCGGTTTGCCAAGCGTGTAGAAACTGAAATCGGAATCACGATCTCTGTCGGGCTATCTTATTGCAAATATCTCGCAAAGGTTGCGTCCGATCTCGAAAAACCACGCGGATTCTCCGTTATTGGTGAAATGGAAGCGCTGGATTTTCTTCGCGACAAGCCTGTCAGCATGATCTGGGGTGTCGGAAAATCATTTAATGCAAAGCTAGAAAGTGATGGCATTCGCACCATTGGGCAGCTTCAGACGATGGATGAAGGCACACTCATGAAGGCTTACGGCACGATGGGGCAGCGGCTGTTTCGACTTTCACGCGGGCAGGACAGCCGTAAAGTCGAACCTGAGCACGATATGAAGAGTGTTTCAGCTGAAACCACCTTCAATAAAGATCTTTCTCAGGCTACTGATCTCATACCCGTGCTGCGCGCTTTATCTGAGAAGGTCTCACAACGGCTAAAGGCTGGGGATATAGCGGGACGCACCGTTATACTTAAGCTCAAGACACAAGATTTCAAACTACGAACGCGCAATCGGCAGCTCGCCGATCCAACGCAACTTGCCGACCGCATTTTCCGCACCGGCCTGCAGCTTCTAGATAAGGAACTGGACGGAACCAGATTCCGTCTACTCGGCATCGGGGTAAGCGAACTTTCATCAGATGAACGTGCAGATCCGCCAGACCTTGTTGATACTCAAGCTACAAAACGCGCAGTGGCTGAAAGCGCCATCGACCGTCTGCGTGACAAGTTCGGGCGCAACGCGGTTGAAACCGGCTACACATTTTCAAAGGGCAATCTCGCCAGACCGCAAACACCATCAGATCGCGACCCGGATGATTAATCCTGTATTGAAGCATCTTTTGGAAAGTGTTGGAGAAAAATGACTCAATCGTTGGTAACGGCTTGACGAAGTGTGTCTGGATCAATAATGGAACTGCTCAAGAGAGCGCTGACTGATTTGACAGTACTCTTTCGGAAGGCCTCATGGCGGAGTGGTTACGCAGAGGACTGCAAATCCTTGCACCCCGGTTCGATTCCGGGTGAGGCCTCCAAAAAATTACCCAACAAAAACAATATGTTGAGACGCCTCACAAGCTTCTATTAGCCTGTTTTCATGTCGCGCCTTGTTGCAAATAGATTCTATGTAATTACAACTAGTTACAAAAAACCCCGGCAAATCCACGCAACATGGAATGCAACATGCTTGACTCTTTTAGCGCGGTGAACAAAATAAGAACATCTTAATATATAGACACGTCTGGCGGCGAGTGTGTCTGCTTTAACGGAGCAGGACGATGAATACAGATGTGCAAGAAAATGAATATGACGACGAGATTGATTTGGTGCTGGCTTATCACAAAGGCGATGTGCGAGCGGCAATAGAAGCACTGTTGAAAGACCGAGACTTCCTCGTCAAAGAAATCGAATACGCCAGCCTTGCTATGTCTATGGGCTTTGCTCGTGGATGGAAGCCTACAGTTTTTACTAAATGACACGCTCGCGTGATGCGTTAAGCCCAATAGTTTTGAATACGAATTACCCGTATCAGGTCGTCATTTAACTAACGGATTGCCACCGAGAAAACCTTATCGAGCTTCTTCAAAACCGTGAACTGCTTGGAGGCTATCACCTCTGGACGAGGAAGAGGCATGACTGATCTCATTGAACACGTCACCCTGCAAGATAGTTCATCACTGAGTGAAGGTAGTCCAAATAAACTTTCACGTTTGGTAATACTTGGCAGCTTATGATTTGGACTGTAGCATCTAAGCTAACTCAATTCGCGCGCTAGAATCAGGAAGTGCGCCTTCTATGCGGTTAGGCCAAGCAAAATGAACTTCTCAAATGCTGTTATCGAAATACAACGAGAAAGGCGCGCTGTAGGATTCGACACCTATGATATCACAATAAGACAGATTTTGGATATGATAACGGAAAGCATGATCAACGTGTCGCCAGACTATCAGCGTCGTTTCGTTTGGGATCAAGTGCGCCAATCACAATTAATAGAGTCAGTGTTCCTCGGAATCCCTATACCCAATATTTTTATGGCAACAAATACAGATTCCTCTTGGGAGGTTATCGACGGGCTGCAGCGCATAACTACAATACTTCGATTCGCGTCACCGGAAGTGGCCTCGATTGATGGTGTTGCACTAGGACCTCTGATATTGAAGGGTTTGGAAAAAATACCGTCGTTGAATGGCGCTAGTTTCGCCGATATGCCCCAAAACATGAAACTGAACTTCACTACTCGTCCACTTCGTATAACTGTACTGAATGATCAAAGTGATTTTCAGGTGCGCTTTGATCTTTTTGAGAGGCTCAACACCGGTGGTATTGTCTTGCATGAGCAAGAGATCAGGAATTGTGTCTTCCAAGGCCGTTTCAATGATTTTATAAAAGAATGTGCGAAGGACGATGACTTTGAGAATTCAATCAAGCGATCTGATAAGACAGGAAGAGGAAACTTAGAGGAATTGACGCTTAAGTTTTTCGCCTACTATGAAAACAGAGAAGAATTTAAGCACTCTGTTAAAGATTTTCTTAATTTATATATGCAGACGAAGACGAAGAGTTTTCGGAATGAGGGTGCTTTACGTAAAATATTTAGAGATACTTTTTCAGTTATCAGGACCGCACTGCCCGACGGCATCGTTAGAGCCAGTCGGCCAAACTCAACGCCATTGGTTCTATTCGAAGCTGTTTCTATCGGAGTTGCCGACATTCTAACTCGTGGCGATGTCGTTAGCCCCGACAAGCTAAGAATGCTTTTAGAAGACAATGAACTCAAGAACCTAACTACAGGTGCTACCAATAGTCTTCCAAGATTGTTAGGACGGATCGCGTTAGTTGCGGAGAATGCCTCAGCATGAGTTTTGAAGTTGCCGATGCAGAAAGGCGTGAGCGTTTCGCTGAAGCGAATGCGTTGCTACTTTATCTCAGGTCTCTCGCCCCGCCCCCTCCGCTTCCAGCTACCGAAAATGATAAGTCACTACGAGGGTTGTGGCTTGTATCACTGTATGCAGCAGTAGAACGGTCTGTAAACGCTATGACGGAGGCTGCAATCACTGTAATTTCCAGCCACCAGAACAAGAGCATACAATGTATAGCACCAATACATGGTATATTTCATTTCAACAAAGTAAAATCATTAAAGGACTGCGGTAGGGGAAAAGTATTTGATAAATCCGCATTGCTTTTCAAAGCATCTCTGAGTGAGGAAATTCTTAGCATATCAGATAATCCACTCGCTGAGAGCCTACAGAATGTCGATTCAAATACAATGTCATGGATATTGGAGTTGTTCGGCGCTCCTCGTATGACGCCTGCGGCAGCATCAATAGATCGAGTAAATACGTTGAGAGAGAGACGAAATGCTGTTGCGCATGGACGTGAAAGCGCATCACAGGTCGGAGAAAGGTATACGTTATCTGATCTTAGCAATATTTATAATGCCGCTGATGAGGTAGTTTTATCCTTTTTCATGTGTTTGAAGGATCATTGTGTTCATCAAAGATATCTTAGGGCCAGCGCTTGAGCGATATCTGATGTTTACAAAGTAAGTTGGCATGCATTATTGGAGCAGCAGCTGCATCAGCGCCGTAAGTGGTTACAGCTGTACTCTGACCAGTGGTGAGACCATAGCTGAACTGTCGAATGACAGCCCCTGTAGTGGTATTGATCAACCAGATCGTGGTTGTTGACTGTGTCGAACCACCGATAATGCTCAACGATGCATTGATGAACCAATCCAGCAAAATCGTGTTGCCTTGCGGACTGTTGATCACGAATGAGCTCAAGGTAACATCATTGGCTGAAGTGTTAATATTATACGATGTGTCAGTCGTCGCCGTCACAGCGTTGAAGTCTAGATTGCTTGTTCCCACAATCAGATTGTTGATCACAGCATTCTGAATTTGCGCCCACTCTATCGAGACATTAACGATCTTCGCCCAGTCCATGACGAAGCCTTCGCCATACATGACGTTGTTCTGAATGACGAAGGGGTGAAAAAACTCCGTGCCGTTCGTGAAAACAATCTGTGCAGCCATCAGCGCTATGCGAGCCTGTGTACTGTTGACGTCCAGAAAAAGCCCCGCGCTCTTCCAGTCGCCAACCGTCCCGCCCTCAACCTGCATACCGATACGAGAGTTCCAACCAGATGGGGCAACTGATGTCCCCATTCTGAACGTCGCATTTGCGCTGACATTGTTCACAACAGTCGTCAAACTGGTGATTGCCGTTGCCTGAGCTTCGACCTCATCTTCAACGCCGTCAACTCTGGCCTGAAGAAGTTGAACGATGCTAGCGCCGGTATTATCCCAGAGCTGCGCATTGATCCGGATCAGTTGC
>Ga0256909_1000037_pt1 | contig 74401 bp, 66 predicted proteins | sample MC6MC0762MT_FD_190203 | JGI IMG/M metagenome (GOLD analysis project Ga0256909, IMG submission 190203) | Metatranscriptome of enriched soil aggregate microbial communities from Iowa State University, Ames, United States - MC6-MC0762-MT... | ecosystem: Environmental > Terrestrial > Soil >...
CGACCCGCTCTTTCTCTTTGTTTTTATCGCATTATCCCACGCATCGCAGCAGGAAAAGAAATCAGTCCGGCGAACTGATTTCCCTGCGGAGGCGCTTCGCGCTTTTGCTGGACATGCTAATCAAGCATTGCCTTCAGGTGCCGTCTCGGCGGCAGCCTTTGGACCACCCTTGGAAACGCCAACCATCGCCGGGCGCAGCACGCGGTCACCGATGGCGTATCCGGCCTGCATGACCTGCACGACCGTATTGGCTGGCAGATCAGGGTTAGGCACTTCAAAAATAGCCTGATGGAAGTTCGGGTCGAACTTTTCGCCTTCAGGGTTAAGCTTGGTCACGCCGTGACGCTCCAAAGCCTGAAGCATGGCGCGTTCGGTCATTTCCACACCTTCGGCAAGCGACTTGAGGTTGGCGTCGCTTTCCAGCGCGTCGGCAGGAATGGCTTCGTGTGCGCGGCTCAGATTGTCGGAAACCGAGAGCATGTCGCGGGCAAAATTGGTTACAGCATAGGTGCGTGCGTCCTGCACGTCGCGCTGTGTGCGCTTGCGCAGGTTTTCCATCTCTGCAACGAGACGCAGCATCTGATCTTTCAGTTCTGCATTGTCAGCTTCAAGTGCTGCAATGGTGTTTGCAGCCAGGCTCTCGGTGTCAACAGCTTCTTCTTCGACCTCGGCGCGTGCCTCAGCCTTGCGGCTTTTCAGAAAATCGTCGGCAGCACGCTTCAGCGCATCACGATCACGAGGATTGTTGATATCGCGCTGCTCAAGATCGGGGTTTTCGGGTGTATTCTTTTCATCAGCCATAATGCTTCTTCCGTCTTGAATAGTGTTTGGGCCGGATATCGAGTTTCGCGGCGTTAAAATCAAGGTCTAATTTCTTAGCCTTGGCAAGTCTGACACTTCATATCAGAAATTAGCGTAGCAATCGGGAGACAATCTGCGCGGTGTAATCGACCATTGGCACGATGCGTGCGTAGTTGAGCCGGGTTGGTCCAATGACGCCCAGAGCACCGACAACACGCTGTTCGCTGTCACGATAAGGGGCGACCACCAGCGATGAACCGGAGAGCGAGAACAGCTTGTTCTCCGAGCCGATGAAAATCCGCACGCCAGAACCCGATTCAGCCAGATCGAGGAGCTGGATCATGCCATCCTTGGTTTCGAGGTCGTCAAACAGGTGGCGCAGGCGTTCAATATCTTCCTGTGCATGAATGTTCTCAAGCAGGTTGGCACGACCGCGCACGATGAGGCGTGCAGGCTGGTCAGAACCTGCACCGCTCCACACAGCCAGTCCCTGTGCAACAAGTTCCTGCGAGAGCTGATCAAGTTCCTGTCTGGTTTCTTCCGACAGCTTTTCCAACTCCGATTTCGCTTCCGACAGCGTATGGCCATGAATATGCGCGTTGAGAAAGTTGGAAGCCTCCACCAGCTGCGAAGCGGAGATTCCAGCAGGCAGGTTCACAACGCGATTCTCGACATCGCCATTCTGCATCACCAGCACGGCAAGCGCGCGGGTCGGTTCAAGACGCACGAATTCGATATGTTTAAGCGCGCCTTCGGCCTTGGTTGCAAGCACAAGGCCAGCACCACGCGAAAGGCCCGAAAGAACCTGACTGGCTTCTGTCAGCACGCTCTCGACCGAATTGTTCATGCCTGCCGAACGCACCTGTGCCTCAATGGAGGAGCGTTCATCAGGCGGCAGGTCGCCCACTTCCATGAAAGCATCGACAAAGAAACGCAGACCGATCTGGGTTGGCAGACGCCCGGCGGAAATATGCGGTGCATAGATGAGGCCAAGATGCTCAAGGTCACTCATCACATTGCGAATGGTAGCCGGAGAAAGACTGTGCGGCAGCAGGCGCGACAGGTTGCGCGACCCGACCGGATCGCCATCATTGAGGTAACTGTCGACGATCAGCCGGAAAATATCGCGCGACCGCTGGTCGAGTGCATTAAGCAGCTGATGTTCCGGTGACTTGATCATGGTCTCAATGCGAACCCTTTGAATTGCAGACTATAAATATAAGCGAGCAACCCGATGCGTCAAAGGGTTTGGGTTTACAGTTTCACCTCTCTCAACACCTCTGTTGTAAGATACTGCGAAATTCCTTTTCATTCGAGCGCGACAAGCCTAAAAAGCCGCAACGAAAAACGAATTGAGGAAATACGATGCGTCCATCCAAGCGCGCTGCTGATGAAATGCGTGCCGTCTCTTTTGAGCGCGGCGTCTCCAAACATGCGGAAGGCTCGTGCCTCGTCAAGTTCGGCGACACCCATGTTCTGTGCACCGCAAGCCTTGAAGAAAAGGTGCCGGGCTGGATGCGCAATTCAGGTAAGGGCTGGGTCACTGCAGAATATGGCATGTTGCCACGTTCGACCGGCGACCGTATGCGCCGTGAAGCAGCCGCTGGGAAGCAGGGTGGTCGTACGCAGGAAATCCAGCGTCTTATCGGTCGTTCGCTGCGCGCAGTGGTTGATCTTCAGGCGCTTGGCGAATTCCAGATCACGGTTGACTGCGATGTCATTCAGGCGGATGGCGGCACCCGTACAGCTGCGATCACTGGCGGCTGGGTTGCCCTTTATGATTGCCTGCGCTGGATGGAAGCGCGGCAGATGATCCGCTTTGAGAAGGTGCTTAAAGATCATATCGCGGCCATTTCCTGCGGCATCTACGAAGGTCAGCCTGTGCTTGATCTCGATTATGTCGAGGATTCGGCTGCTGAAACCGACAGTAATTTCGTGATGACCGGCAAGGGCGGCATTGTCGAAATTCAGGGTACGGCTGAAGGCGTGCCATTCTCCGAAGAAGAGTTTGCAGCGCTTATGAAGCTTGCTCGCGGCGGCATTAATCAGCTCGTCGAGTTGCAGAAGGCAGCACTTGCCTGATAGTTAAGGCCATCTCCATGAAAGAGGTGGCCGAAAATGCAGGCATCCCGCATTCTTGAAACCGCGCTCTATGTCCGTGATGTTGCTGAGGCGATTTCGTTTTATCGCGACATCATCGGGCTTGAGCCGGTGGGCAAGGTCAGTGAACGCAATGCATTTTTCCGCTGTGGCGACGGTATTTTACTGTTGTTTAAGGCGGAAGAAACTTTGAAGCCACCCGCGCCCGGATCGCTGCCTGTGCCACCGCATGGGACGATCGGTGCAGGGCATGTCAGTTTTGCAGCCACACGTCATGAGATTGACGACTGGTGCAGCGATCTCGAAAAGCACGGGATTGCTATCGAGTCTGATTTCGAATGGCCCAATGGCGCACGTTCGATTTATTTTCGCGATCCCTCCGGCAATTCGCTGGAATTCGCCGAGGCGAAACTTTGGAATTAAGCATGATCCCAAAAAGTGGAATCCGGTTTTTGGATAAGATCATGCGTAAAAAGGTAGAACTGAAATGAGAGCGCTTGAAAAAGGCAAACTGATCGTTGCATCGCACAATGCAGGCAAATTGCGCGAATTCGATGGGCTGATCGCCCCGTTTGGCTTTGAGGTCAGTTCTGTTGCAGCTCTCGGCCTGCCGGAGCCGGAAGAAACCGGAACGACGTTTGAGCAGAATGCCTATATCAAGGCACTGGCCGCAGCCGAAGCCACGGGCCTACCGTCATTGTCTGATGATTCCGGCATGATGGTTGACGCGCTTGATGGCAATCCGGGCGTTTACACTGCTGACTGGGCGGAGACCGAAGACGGCACGCGCGATTTCAATATGGCGATGCAGAAGGTCGAAGATCTTCTGCAGGAAAAGGGTGCTCTCATCCCTGCCGAGCGTAAGGCGCGCTTTGTTTCGGTGATCTGCCTTGCATGGCCGGATGGTGAGGCACAATATTATCGCGGTGAAGTGGAAGGCACACTGATCTGGCCTCCGCGCGGCGATATTGGCTTCGGTTATGATCCGGTATTCAAGCCGGAAGGCTATGAAAAGACCTTCGGCGAAATGACTGCTGACGAGAAGCACGGCTGGACGCCGGGCGACGCGTCCGCGCTTTCGCATCGTGCGCGTGCCTTCAAGCTGTTTGCGGAAAAGGCGCTCGGTGTTGTTTCGGATATGCCCGAATGAACCATCATTTTTCTCCACCTGACGCTTCAGCGAATATTCTACCAATTGCGCGCGCAGATGGAGAAACGGCGTTTGGCGTTTATTTGCACTGGCCGTTCTGTCTGGCAAAATGTCCGTATTGCGACTTTAACAGCCATGTACGCCATCAGCCGGTTGACCAGCCACGCTTTGCGGAAGCTTTCAACCGTGAGATGGACACATTGCGCGCCCGCACAGGCCCGCGCACCGTCACCAGCATCTTTTTGGGCGGCGGTACGCCGTCGCTGATGCAGCCTTCCACTGTTGGCAGCTTGCTTGATGGCATTGCGTCACGCTGGACTGTCGCGCCCGATATTGAAGTGACACTGGAAGCCAATCCGACAAGCGTGGAAGCCGAACGTTTCCGCGGCTATCGTGCAGCGGGCGTCAATCGCGTTTCGCTTGGCATCCAGGCACTGAACGATCCTGATCTGCGCCGTCTTGGGCGTATGCATTCGGTTGACGAAGCCAAGGCCGCAATCCGGCTTGCGCGTGAAATTTTCCCGCGTCTGTCTTTCGATCTCATCTATGCACGTCCCAATCAGACTATTGAAGCCTGGCGTGAAGAGCTGAAAGAAGCCATCGGTCTTGCTGCCGATCATCTCTCGCTCTACCAGCTGACAATCGAAGAAGGTACACAGTTTTACAATCTCTGGAAGGCAGGCAAGCTCACCACGCCCGACCCGGATCATGCCGCCGCTCTTTATGAAGAAACGCAAAAGATCACCGCGGAACATGGTCTTCCGGCCTATGAGATTTCAAACCATGCGGTGCCGGGACGTGAATCCCAGCATAATCTGGTTTATTGGCGTTATGGGCAATATGTCGGCATCGGCCCCGGCGCACATGGACGTTTTGTCGAAAACGGCTTGCGCACCGTCACAATGACCGAAAAGCATCCCGAAACATGGCTGGAAAAAGTGGCAAGCCAAGGTCACGGTATTATCGAGGAAGAACATCTCGATGGTGAGCCGCAGGGCGATGAGTTTCTGATGATGGGATTGCGGTTGCGCGAAGGCATTGATCTTGCGCGTTATCAGCGTCTGACCGGCCACGATATTGACCGCAAGCGTCTTGAACGGCTGGTTGTATCGGGCATGATCGAAAAGATGGATGGAAGCTTCATCCGTGCAACGCCGGATGGCGCGCTGGTGCTTGATGCGCTCGTGGCTGATCTGGCTGCATAAGGACTGGTGATGAGTGAATTTTTGGACGAACAGAAACGCGAATTTGTTGTCGGTGGCACCGCCCAGCGTGCACGTCCGATCGAACCTGCGCTCTATATCGTCTCGACCCCGATTGGCAATCTCGGCGACATGACGCTACGCGGGCTGGAAGTGCTTGCGAGTGCCGACATTGTGGCCTGTGAAGACACGCGCGTGACCCGCGTATTGCTCGATCGTTATGGCATTTCGCGTCGCCCGATCAGCTATCACGAACATAATGCTGCGGAGGCAGGCGCAAAGCTGATCGCAGCCCTTGAAAGCGGCAAGAGTGTTGCGCTCGTTTCAGATGCAGGCACGCCACTGGTGTCCGATCCGGGCTTCCGTCTTGTTGGCGAGGCCCGTGAGGCAGGCATTCGTGTGGTGCCGGTGCCTGGTGCTTCCGCTCTCCTTGCGGCACTTGCTGCTTCCGGACTTCCGACTGATGCATTCATGTTTTGCGGCTTTTTGCCAGTCAAACACGGCCAGAAGACATCCAAGCTCGAAAGCCTCAAGAATATTGAAGCCACGCTTGTGTTCTATGAATCGCCCAACCGTACAGCAACAACGCTGGCCGATATGGCAGAGGTTTTTGGCGATGGGCGTGAAGCAGCTCTTTGCCGCGAGCTGACCAAAGCCTACGAAACCATCGTGACTGCACCTCTGGGTGAGTTGAAGCAGCAATTTGATGGCGAAGATCGTATTCGCGGTGAAGTCGTGTTGCTGGTTGGTCCGCCAACAGGGGAAGCCGGTCCGCAGAGCGAAGAGGATATCGACAAGCTGTTGCTGTCATTATCGCAGGAATTGCCGCCATCAAAAGCTGCAGGCGAGGCAGCAAAGATGACTGGCGGGCAGAAATCAGTGCTGTATCAGCGCCTGATGCAGTTGAAGGCGCAGGACTGATGAGTGAACTCCGCGAGAAAAAGCGTGTTGCTTTCTTTCGCGGACACAGCGCCGAGCGGCTGGCCGCGTTTGCGCTTATGCTCAAAGGTTTTCGCATCGTGGCACGGCGCTACCGCACGCGGCTTGGCGAAATCGATCTGATCGCCCGGCGCGGCAATCTTGTTCTCATTGTCGAAGTCAAAGCACGAACAAGCGTTGAAGCAGCGCAACTTGCCGTCACGCCGCAGTCCATGCGCCGTATCGAGGCGGCGGCGGATATGTGGTTGCAACGGCAAAAGGATTACGCACAGTTATCGCTGCGCTTTGACCTCGTAGCTGTTCTGCCACGTCGCTGGCCAAAACATGTTCCAGCATTTTTTACGTCGGGCAATTATAGCTAGTCACGCATCGGCCCAAAAATCGAAATCGATTTTTGGAAAGCTCGATGCGCATTTTTAGTGTTTGAGCGTCCTTTGTGTGTTCAATAGGACGCACGGCGCTCAAATGCTAATCCTACAAAAATTATGGGATATAATTTGAGGCAAACAGGAATTAAAATCCTCATAATGCCTTTTCAGAGAAAAAGTGATGCTCCGCGCGATTTGCGCACGCAAGCCCGTTTCTTATAAAATTTCGCCAGCCCGGGGATAATGCCAGCAGTCTTAAAAAGGATACTGCTGTGGCTCTCGCGTCCCAACGACTTCTTGCTGATTTTCCTGCCTTCTTCCGTGTTTCGGAAGAGGTGGTGGTTATTGTTGGCGGCGGCGAAGAAGCGCTCAACAAAGCGCGGCTCGTGGCACAGACGTCCGCTCGTTTGCGCATCATTGCGCAAGAGCTTGAACCAGTCTTGGCGAGCTTCATCGAAAGCCACAGTTCGGAACATGTTTCTCAAGCTTTTAGCGCCGATCTTCTTGAAGGTGCGAAGCTGGTTTTTGTCGCCACGGGTGATGAAGATCAGGATCGCGCCATTGCAGCATCGGCCAAAGCGCTGAAAATTCCAGTCAACGTTGTCGACCGTCCTGCGCTCTGCGATTTCCTGACCCCTGCCATCGTGAACCGCGCGCCGATTGCAATTGCGATTGGCACCGAAGGCTCGGCCCCTGTGCTGGCACAGATGGTGCGTGCGCGCATTGATGCGGCCTTCTCGCCACGCCTTGGTGAGCTTGCGCATTATGCCGAAAGTTGGCGTCCGCTGGTCGAAAAGCTTTTGCCAAAAGGTCTGGCGCGCCGCAGTTTCTGGCGTGGGTTCTTCTCCGGCTCCGTAGCGCGTGCTGTTGAAAACGGTGATCGCGAAGAAGCATACAAAGCTGCAAATGAATTAATCGAGCAAAGAGAACATGCTGCCGGTTATGTCTGGCTCGTTGGTGCTGGTCCGGGTGCAGAAGATCTGCTGACTCTGCGCGCACATCGCGTTCTGATGGAAGCAGACGTGATTGTGCATGACGCACTGGTGCCGGAAGGCGTGATTGCCATGGGGCGTCGCGATGCGGAGCGTCTTTCGGTCGGCAAGCGCAAGGGATGCCATTCCAAGAGCCAGAACGAGATCAATGATCTGCTCGTTAGCCTTGGTCGAGAAGGCAAGCGCGTGGTGCGTCTGAAAGCGGGCGATCCGCTGGTCTTTGGCCGTGCGGGCGAAGAAATGGCAGCATTGCGTTCAGCTGGTATCGGCTTTGAAATCGTGCCGGGCATCACGTCTGCTTTCGCTGCTGCTGCCGATATGGAACTGCCGCTCACCTTGCGTGGTGTGGCCTCCTCGCTGGTATTCACGACGGGCCACGACATGGCAGGCGATGTGCTGCCGGGCTGGGCCAAGCTTGCCGTCTCCGGTGCAACGATTGCCGTCTATATGGGCTCAAGCGTTGCAGCCTCGGTTGCCAGCCGTTTGATCTCTGCCGGTCTGCATGAAGATACGGCTGTCGCGGTTGTTGAGAATGCCAGCCGCAAGGATAAGCGGCTGTTTCATGGAACATTGAAAGATCTGCCGTCTCTGGAAGAGCGCAAAGAACTCTCCGGTCCGGTCATGGTCATCATCGGCGATGCTGTTGCAGGCGCCGCTATCGACAAAGCGCAGGCGCTGGCGGTTAGACCCGTTGCAGTCGCGGCTTAAATCAGGAGTCGGAAAAATGGTTGTAAAAGTTCTCACTGCAAACCGGCTCATCGATGGACAGGCTGTGTGGCTTGGCGCTGACGGATCATGGCAGGAAACCATCGATGGTGCGTTGGTTGCCCGTCACGCAGAAGCCGTCAGCGCACTTGAAGAAGCTGGCAAGGTGGCAGCAAAAGCCAATCTGGTTGTCGACGTGAATGTCATCGATGTCGAAGAGCGCGACGAAGGGCTTTATCCCATTCGCCTGCGCGAACGTATCCGACTCTCCGGTCCCACCATCATTACGCTTGGTCAACCAGCGTTAAAGCAAGCCTCCTGATCTGAATATCGGAAGTAAATATGTATCGTTATGATGAATTTGACCGCGACTTTGTTGCGGCCCGCGTTGCACAGTTCAAGGATCAGGTTGGGCGTCGCCTTTCTGGCGAATTGACGGAAGACCAGTTCAAGCCTTTGCGGCTGATGAACGGTCTTTATCTGCAATTACATGCCTATATGCTGCGTGTTGCGATCCCCTATGGCACATTGTCGAGCCGCCAGCTGCGCAGGCTTGGCTCCATTGCGCGGGATTATGACCGTGGCTTCGCGCATTTCACGACGCGTCAGAACATCCAGTACAACTGGCCAGCACTGAAAGACGTGCCGCAAATTCTCGAAGAGCTTGCGGGAGTCGAAATGCATGCAATCCAGACTTCAGGCAATTGCATTCGCAATGTGACGGCTGATCATTTTGCTGGCGCTGCGCATGATGAAGTAGCCGATCCGCGCCCGCTGGCAGAAATTCTGCGCCAGTGGTCGTCGCTGCATCCGGAGTTTTCCTATCTCCCACGCAAGTTCAAGATTGCGATTGTCGGTTCTGAGCATGATCGTGCGGCCATTCAGGTGCATGATATTGGCCTGCAGCTGAAGAAGAACGAAGCAGGCGAACTCGGTCTCGCCGTCTACATCGGTGGTGGGCAGGGGCGAACGCCGATGATCGCCAAGAAAATCCGTGATTTTCTGCCGCTTGAGGACATGCTGACCTATGTGACCGCTATTGTCCGCGTCTATAATCTCTATGGACGCCGCGATAACAAATATAAGGCACGCATCAAAATCCTCGTTCATGAAACTGGTGTCGAGCCGCTGGTGCAAGAGATTGATGCTGAGTGGGAACAGATCCGTTACGGTGATCTGAAACTGCCGCAGCGCGATATCGATGCGATTGAAAGTTATTTCCGGATGCCGGATCTGCCGCAGCGTCCCGAAGGCTGGGAAATCTTGGCGGTCACGCAGAAATCCGACGCTGATTTTGCGGCATGGACCAAGCGCAATGTTACGCCACACAAGAACCCGGATTATGCCGTTGTCACGATTTCGCTGAAACCCATTGGCGGGATCCCGGGCGATGCAAGTGCGGAGCAGATGGAACTGGTGGCGGATATTGCAGAGACTTATTCTTTCGATGAAATCCGCGTCAGCCATGAGCAGAATCTGGTTCTGCCGCATGTGGCCAAAGCAGATCTTCCGGCGGTCTATGATCTGCTTCAATCAGATGGTCTGGTTACGGCCAATGCCGGTCTGATTACCGACATCATCGCATGTCCCGGCCTTGATTATTGCGCGCTTGCCAATGCGCGTTCGATCCCGGTTGCGCAGCGCATTTCTGAGCGTTTCGGCGATCAGCAACGCCAGCTTGAAATCGGCGATCTCAAGATCAAGATTTCCGGCTGCATCAATGCCTGCGGTCATCATCATGTTGGCCATATCGGTATTCTTGGCGTCGAGAAAAAGGGCGAAGAGCTTTACCAGATCACGCTTGGTGGTTCGGGTGACGAGCATTCGTCGATTGGCGACATCACCGGACGTGGCTTCTCATCTGAAGAAGTGGTCGATGCCATTGAAACCGTGGTCGATACCTATCTCGGTTTGCGCGCAAACAACGAAGAGACTTTCCTTGCTGCCTATCGTCGGGTTGGTATGGAGCCGTTCAAACGTGCGCTTTATGGAGAAGTGAGCCGTGCGGCCTGACCTTGATCTCAATTCAGATCTGAGTGCAGATCAGAGGGCGGAGGCGCAAGCCCGTCTTTTGGAGGGAAGTTATGGGGCTTCCTCTCCGCAAGAGGTGATTGCGCTGAGCACGCGCGAACTCTTTGATGGGGGAATTGCAGTCGTTTCATCATTCGGTGCTGAATCGGCTGTGCTGCTGCACATGATTTCCGAGATCGATCCGGCAACTCCGGTTCTGTTTCTCGACACGGGCAAGCATTTCCGCGCAACGCTCGATTATCGGCATGATCTCGCGGATCGGTTGGGACTTCTCGATGTGCAGGATATATTGCCGCTTGAGGAAAACGTGAAAGCCGATGATCCGTTCGGCGCTTTGTCGATGACCGACAAGTACCGCTGTTGCTTCATTCGCAAGGTGGAACCGATGGCGCGCGCTGTCGCCCCCTATCGTGCGTGGATGACCGGCCGGAAGCAGTTTCAGGCTTCGACCCGTAATGCTTTGCCGGTTTTTGAATCGGTCGGCCCGCGTATTCGCATCAATCCGCTAGCGCATATGAGTGCGGAAGATTTGCGTGCCTATGCGCGTGTGCACGATCTCCCCGTCCACCCGCTGACAGAGCAGGGATATCGGTCAATCGGCTGTATGCCCTGCACACGACCTGTAAGCGATGACGAAGATCAGCGTGCCGGACGTTGGGCCGGATCGGAAAAGACCGAGTGCGGCATCCATCTGACGGGCCTTACCGATAGCCTAAAGCGCATCCCGAAAAGTGTGTAGCGGTTTTCGGATAAGATGCGCGTGAGAAAAGTAATATAGGGGTTTGGGACCAGAAATGAGTGAGACAACAGCTGAAACGAAGCTCTGGTCTGAGCAAGGCTTTCGTGAAGACGACTATATTTTTGCGGACGATCTGGAAATCGCGGGGGATGCGCCCGCAATCATCATCCCTTTGGCCGTCTGGCTGGGACTTGATGAGGAGAAACGCCGCTCTTCCAATCGCCGTATCGGTGTGTCGGTAACACCGGGTGAGAAGATCGAGCCACTGCTTGATCATCTGGCAGGCTTGCCGGTCATTGCCTTAGAGTTTCCGGCGTTCAACGATGGCCGCTCCTATTCAAAAGCCGAAGTTCTGCGTCGTGCAGGTTTTGAAGGCGAATTGCGTGCAACAGGCGACGTGCTGATCGATCAGGCAGCGCTTATGCTGCGCACTGGTTTTGACAGCCTTCAGGTGACAAACAAGGTCGCTCAAAGCCGCCTTGGCGAACAGCGTCTTGTGGATACACCCGCTTATTATCAGCCCGGCCGTGGTTCGGTACAGCAGGAAGGTGGGTTCGCCTGGCGTCGGGTAAAGGCGGGCTAATTCTTAGCAATCACCTTTTTGTGGTTTTGCTTGTTCGCTTGATGGGGTAGATACGCGTCAAAGCATTTCCAGCAAAAGTGCGAAGCGGTTTTGCGTCGGATAATGCGTCACAAAAAAAGATTGAGCGGTCAAAGGTTTCATAGTGACCCGAACCGCTCTGGATTTGGAGACGAGACGTGATCCGCCACATTGTTTTCTTCAGCGTCAAGCCAGATCAGGACATCGATGTCGTCCGCAAGGGCTTGGAGCAGTTGGGCACCATTCCTTATTCCGACGTGTTTGAAGTTCTGCCGAATTCCAAGGTCGACCCGATGGGCAACGCGATTGATCTTGTTGTCTATGCGGAGTTCAAGGATGAAGAAGCGCTTTTCGCTTACAAAAACCATCCGACCTATGACGCATCCACGCAATATGTGCGCCCTATGCGTGAGCTGCGCTTCTCCGCCGATGTCGTGACCGACAAGGGCTGATTATTCAGCCTCTGGTCGTGCCTGCAAAGGCAGACCGCCGAACAAATCCGGCTCTAGCGATGTTCTCGCGCGTTCGATGTTGAGCAGGCGTAGCTTGGTCGCCGTGCCACCCGCAGCCGAAAAGCCGCCAACCTTGCCATTGGAGCCCAAAACCCGATGGCAGGGGACAATGATCGGAAATGGATTTTTGCCAAGCGCGTAGCCCACTGCCTGCGAAAGACTGACATCGCCAAGCCTGCGCGCGATTGCGCCATAAGTGATGGTCTCGCCAGCTTTCAGCTCGAGTAAAATTTCATAGACCTGTCTGTTGAGGTCTGGCACCGAATCAAGCGCCAGCGGGGTTTGCGAGAAATCCGGATCGCCGCCATCAAGCAGCACGCGAACCTTGTCTATCGCTTCGCTGACATAGGTGGGTGGGTTCAATGCTTCCGTGTCCGAAAAGCGTGACTGAAGCCGATAGCGCGTTTCGTTTTCGTCGGCATCACCGATCTCCACGCCGATAATTTTACCGGCATGCCAGGCGATCCCGCAGGGGCCAATAGCTGTGTCGAAGGTGCTGATGCCGGTCGAATCCATGAGCGGTAATATAGCACCATCTTCGCGGCTTTGCGGCAACGACTCTGTGATCAGTCGCAACAATTGCAGCGAAATGGTTGAAGAACGGCGAAAATAGTGATTGTGTGAGAACAACCCGCCATGGAACATGACAGCTGGTCATGTCTTCAAATGGCCAAATGATTGAGAGATATCTTCCGTCGCGTATTTCATGTGATCGGAACGAGGAAATTTAGATGGACGATTACGAACGCTATGCCACAGGGCTGATGATCGTTTTTGGTGCGCTGATTGTCGGTGCGCTGATGGCGGCCAATCTTTACCACGGCGACAAGCCCGGTTTCCTTTTCGCGCTGGGTGCGGCGGTGGTGGGCTGGTTCTCTGCTTTTGCCGTGCTTTTCGACAAGCCTCGCGTTTATGGCGTGATGATCGCTGTAGCCATTGGCCTGGTCGCAGCTTCGATCGGCGCTTTCGTAACCTGATTTTCGCGACATATCGTTATGAAAAAGCCCCGGATTTCCGGGGCTTTATTATTTTATTGCATGTATTCATCCCAAAACAGGTATCACCGTTTGGGAGACATGCTTTAAATATAGGGCGAATAGCACTGGCGACGTGGGCCGTAATTGGGCTGGAACGTATTGTCGTAAGCACGATATGACCGATAACGGTTATAGCACCAGCGTACATGCGCATTGCCACCGCCGCGATATATCGGGGCAGGGCGATAACGCGGTGGGTGATGACGATAGCGTGGTGGTGGCCCCCAATTCCGGTAGTGCGGCCTGTAGTGCCTATAGCCATCGCGATATCGTGGATGATGGTGACGCCAGCCACGTCTGTCTCCACGATAGTCGTAATATTGAACATTTTCGACCGGTGCCTGTGCACCATGGCTGACGGCGGGGGCTATCAGTACTGCCGGTTGCGCTGCATTGGCGCTAGCGGTTATGGCAGGTACGCCTATGCCAAGTGACAGACACGCTGCGAAGAAGGAAGATGCAAATCTCTTCATTGGTTTCTCCCTAAAATAGTGGCTTTGTTATCAACGTCCCTGAGGCGATTTTGATCCCGCATTGTGGCGGGTAGGTGGCTGGGAAAACTCACTTTTTCTTCGCGCTAGCAACAGTTGGGTGAAGGCGCGAACAGCGATCGAAATTACTCTATCAGAATTGACATAAAGATATGTTTATGTCATTAAGCGGGTCTTGTGCGCTACGCGTTCGCTAAGAGCGATCAAACGTGCGCTCAATAAGGCAATCTGCGCATCGCATTATCAGAAAATCCTTTGCGGATTTCGGGCGGTGCTGTAGCGATGAAGCGTATTGGAGTGCATCCCGAGAAGTGTGAAACGGTTTTCGGAACAAGATGTGCGTTGAACAAATAGATAGAGCATTTCCAACGACCCGAAATAAACTGGGAGTGCTCTATAATACAGGCGGTAATCCCCTATGACGTCTTCCCTCGATAATCTTTTTGGTTCAACGGCAGCAAAGCCGGACGGTTCGGAAGTGCTTGCAGCACTGACCAAAGCCGCAAGTGAGCGCATTCTGATTCTCGACGGGGCCATGGGTACGCAGATCCAGGGCCTGGGCTTTCACGAAGAGCATTTTCGCGGCGAGCGTTTCGGTTCCTGCGATTGCCAGCTTCAGGGCAACAACGACCTTCTCACACTGACCCAGCCAAAGGCGATTGAAGAAATTCATTATGCCTATGCTATGGCCGGTGCTGACATTCTGGAAACCAACACATTCTCATCGACGACCATCGCGCAGGCCGATTACGGCATGGAAGATGCCGTCTATGAGCTCAACCGCGATGGCGCGCGCCTAGCCCGTCGCGCAGCAATCCGTGCGCAACAGAAAGATGGTCGCCGCCGCTTTGTTGCAGGTGCACTCGGACCAACAAACCGTACCGCTTCGCTGTCGCCGGATGTCAACAATCCCGGTTATCGTGCAGTCACTTTTGACGATCTACGTATTGCCTATGCCGACCAGATCCGCGGGCTAATCGATGGTGGCTCCGACATTATTCTCATTGAGACGATCTTCGATACGCTGAACGCCAAGGCAGCTGTCTTTGCGGCTGAGGAAGTGTTCATTGAGAAGGGCGTGCATCTGCCGGTGATGATTTCCGGCACGATCACCGATCTTTCGGGCCGCACACTTTCCGGTCAGACGCCAACGGCGTTCTGGTATTCACTGCGCCATGCCAAGCCTTTCACCATCGGGCTCAATTGCGCGCTCGGTGCCAATGCAATGCGCGAACATCTCGCGGAAATCGCTGGCATTGCCGATACATTTGTCTGCGCCTATCCGAATGCTGGCCTGCCAAACGAGTTCGGCCAGTATGACGAAAGCCCGGAAGCTATGGCAGCCCAAATCGAGGACTTTGCACGCGAAGGCCTCGTCAATGTGGTGGGCGGTTGCTGTGGTTCGACGCCGGAGCATATCCGTGCAATAGCCGCCGCTGTCGCCAAGCATCCACCGCGCAAGCCGGTCAAGGTGCCGCCGCTGATGCGTCTGTCGGGCCTCGAGCCATTCACGCTGACCAAGGATATTCCTTTCGTCAATGTCGGCGAGCGGACGAACGTTACCGGCTCCGCCCGTTTCCGTAAGCTCATTAAGGCTGGCGATTATTCGACAGCGCTTGATGTGGCGCGTGATCAGGTGGAAAACGGCGCACAGATCATCGACATCAACATGGATGAAGGTCTGATCGACAGCCAGAAGATCATGGTTGAATATCTCAACCTGATCGCGGCAGAGCCGGATATCGCGCGCGTTCCGGTAATGATCGACAGCTCCAAGTGGGACGTGATCGAAGCTGGCCTGAAATGCGTTCAGGGCAAGCCGATCGTCAACTCGATTTCGCTGAAAGAAGGCGAAGAAGCCTTCCTGCATCATGCGCGTCTGGTGCGTGCCTATGGTGCTGCAGTTGTCATCATGGCATTTGACGAAACGGGACAGGCCGACACGGAAGAGCGCAAGGTCGAAATCTGTACCCGCGCTTACAAAATCCTGACCGAGCAGGTTGGCTTCCCGCCGGAAGACATCATCTTCGATCCCAACGTCTTTGCGGTCGCGACCGGCATTGACGAGCATAATAATTACGGTGTCGATTTCATCGAAGCCACGCGCAAGATCACCGATACGCTGCCGCACGTCCATATTTCGGGCGGGGTATCAAACCTGTCCTTCTCGTTCCGCGGTAATGAGCCGGTGCGCGAAGCGATGCACGCTGTCTTCCTTTATCATGCCATTCAGGTTGGCATGGATATGGGTATCGTCAATGCCGGGCAGCTCGCGGTCTATGACACGATTGATCCAGAACTGCGTGAAGCCTGCGAAGATGTGGTGCTGAACCGTCGTGATGACGCGACCGAACGGCTGCTCGAAATTGCCGAGCGCTTCCGTGACAGCGGTACCAAGGAAGCCAAGGCGCAGGATCTGAGCTGGCGCGAATGGCCGGTTGAAAAGCGGCTTTCCCATGCGCTGGTCAACGGCATTACTGAATATATTGAAGCAGATACCGAAGAAGCACGTCAGGCGGCTGCGCGTCCGCTGCATGTCATCGAAGGCCCGCTGATGGCTGGTATGAATGTGGTGGGTGATCTGTTCGGCTCGGGTAAGATGTTTCTGCCGCAGGTGGTCAAGTCCGCCCGCGTGATGAAGCAGGCTGTTGCTGTGCTTCTGCCTTACATGGAAGAAGAAAAGCGCCTGAATGGCGGTGAAGGTCGCCAGAGTGCCGGTAAGGTGCTGATGGCCACTGTGAAGGGCGACGTGCACGACATCGGCAAGAACATTGTCGGCGTGGTTCTCGCCTGTAACAATTACGAGATCATCGATCTTGGCGTGATGGTGCCGACGCAGAAAATTCTCGATACGGCTCGCGCTGAAAATGTCGATGTTATCGGCCTCTCCGGCCTCATCACACCATCGCTTGACGAGATGGTGCATGTGGCTGCTGAAATGGAGCGCGAAGGCTTCAACGTGCCGCTGCTGATCGGTGGCGCTACGACCAGCCGTGTGCATACTGCGGTGAAAATCCATCCGCGTTATGAGCAGGGACAGGCGGTCTACGTTATCGATGCCAGCCGTGCGGTGGGTGTCGTTTCCAATCTGTTGTCGCCTGAAAACAAGGGCGCTTATGTCGAGGGCATCCGTGAGGAATATGCCAAGGTTGCAGCGGCTCACGCCCGCAATGAGGCAGAAAAGAAGCGTCTGCCGCTGGCTCGTGCGCGCGAAAACGCCCACAAGCTCGACTGGGACGCCTACACACCGCCAAAGCCGACATTCCTTGGCACCAAAACATTCGAGAACTACGATCTCGCAGAGATTGCGCGCTATATCGACTGGACGCCATTCTTCCAGACATGGGAGATGAAGGGCCGTTACCCGGCTATTCTCGAAGATGAGAAGCAGGGTGAGGCAGCGCGTCAGCTCTGGGCGGATGCGCAGGCTATGCTCGCAAAGATCATTGACGAGAAGTGGTTTGCACCGCGTGGCATAATCGGTTTCTGGCCTGCCAATACGGTGGGCGACGATATTCGTCTCTTTACCGATGAAAGCCGCAAGGAAGAACTCGCAACCTTCTTCACGCTGCGTCAGCAATTGTCAAAACGTGATGGTCGTCCGAATGTCGCTATGTCCGATTTTGTTGCGCCAGCCGATAGCGGCAAGCAGGACTATGTCGGTGGCTTCGTCGTCACGGCGGGTATCGAGGAAGTGGCAATTGCCGAACGTTTCGAGCGGGCCAATGACGATTACTCGTCCATTCTCGTGAAGGCACTGGCTGACCGCTTCGCAGAAGCCTTCGCCGAACTGATGCATCAGCGCGTTCGCAACGAGTTCTGGGGCTATGCGCCGGGTGAAGATCTGTCGAATGATGATCTGATCCACGAGCGTTATGCGGGTATCCGTCCGGCACCGGGTTATCCGGCGCAGCCTGACCACACCGAAAAGAAGACCTTGTTCGAGCTGCTGGATGCCACAGCGCAAACCGGCGTCGAATTGACGGAAAGCTATTCCATGTGGCCGGGTTCGTCCGTGTCTGGCCTTTATATCGGCCATCCGGAAAGCTATTATTTCGGCGTTGCCAAGGTCGAGCGTGATCAGGTCAAAGATTACGCGAACCGCAAGGGCATGAGCGTTGAGGAGGTCGAGCGCTGGCTTGGGCCGATCCTCAACTACATTCCCGGTCAGGCACCGGAGCCGGTTGAAGCTGCTGCATAAATAGTTGCTAAATTACGCTCATATAAAAGCCCGGCATTGCGGGGCTTTTATACTTAATTTACTAAAATTATATTCAATATGAATAAGTATGTGTTTTGTAAAAAGGCCGGATTATCCTGAAATCATTATCGGTGGATGCCCCTGGAATCATGTGTTATGTAATACAGGTGGCTCACGGTTTGGTGGTCGATGATTTGAATTCCCGGATTCCGGCGCCATAGAATCCTTCAAAGTTTATATTTGTTTTTCTGGCAATGTACTGATGCCGGAGTGTGCCTGATTGCTGCGTTTTTCAGAGTAAATATTGCTTCATAGGAACAATGTTGGGATTTATGCAATGAAATGGGAAGATTTATACGAAAGAATACAAATATCCGACAACGCAGATAATTCATTTGAACACGTTTGTTCTTATGCGGAAGCAATCGGGTTTCAGTATGTTTCCTACGTTATGTGTGTGCCCTCATTGAACAGTGTCGCGCGGTGGTTGCGTTTTGAAACATTGCCGGAAGGCTGGCGGGAGCATTATGCCGCAAAAAAATATGCCGAAATCGACCCAATTCTCAAGCGCGGGATGAACAGCATAGATCCGCTCGTTTGGTCGGCACGACAGTTTGCCGATGCTCCGCAAATATGGGCGGACGCACAAGGCTTTGGCTTGAGGGCAGGTATTTCTCAGCCGTGCTGGGCCGCGCAGGGCGTCTTTGGCGTACTCACATTCCTTCGCGATAAACCAGCTTTGTCAGATGGCGAAGTTTCGATGCTGCGTCGGCAGATGCAGATTGTAACCAACCTTCTGCATCTTGCTATGTACGAGCATCTTGATGTTCCGAGCATCAATTGTGTGGCAGAGGTTAATCTCACAGCGCGTGAACGCGAAATCCTGCGCTGGACCAGCGAAGGTAAGACTGCCGAGATCATTGGCACAATTCTCAATATCTCGACCCGGACTGTGAATTTTCATATCAGCAACGTCCTCACCAAACTCGTTGCCGTCAACAAGGTGCAGGCCGTCGCTAAGGCGCGTACTTTTGGCCTTCTTTAGCGCCGATCATTTCTTCGACGGTATGGTTCGAAGGATGCTCCAGCCCTTGTTAGACAAAAGTTTTACCCCTGCAAATTTAGCTTAATACCACAATTTTAGTAGTATTTTCCGTAACTTGGGCGAAAATCGGGCTTTTCGATTTGGCGCAAGTTTCTTCCTCCATCTGGCTTAAAACAGGCAAGTTTTCGCTCAAGCGTTTCGCAATACGCGATAGCATACTTTTCCTTTTGCCCTGCCTTTCATGACAATGCGCGTCATAGCAAACCAGCGATTTAGCCAGTTGAGCTGGCCTCCCGGAGATATCGACGTGCATCATGCATCCCTGAACAAGAACCTGACGCATCTTCAGCGTCTGGAAGCAGAAGCAATTCATATTTTCCGCGAAGTTGCCGCGACCTTCTCCAACCCGGTTATGCTGTATTCGGTGGGTAAAGATTCCTCTGTCATGCTGCATCTGGCGATGAAGGCGTTTTATCCGGCTCCTCCGCCATTTCCGTTCCTGCATGTCGATACAACCTGGAAATTCCGCGAAATGATCGAGTTTCGCGATGCGCAAGCCCGCGAAAAGGGCTTTGAGCTGCTGGTTCATATCAATGAAGACGGTGTGCGCGATGGTGTTGGCCCCTTCACGCATGGCTCAAACGTCCATACCCATGTCATGAAGACAGTGGGTTTGCGGCAGGCGCTTGATAAATACAAGTTTGATGCCGCCTTTGGCGGTGCGCGTCGCGACGAGGAAAAATCCCGCGCCAAGGAGCGTATTTTTTCATTTCGAAACGCGCAGCACGGCTGGGACCCGAAGAACCAGCGTCCGGAAATGTGGAAGGTCTATAATACCCGCGTTGCAGCCGGTGAATCGATCCGCGTGTTCCCGCTTTCCAACTGGACCGAACTCGATATCTGGCAGTATATCCTGCAGGAAAATATCCCGATTGTGCCGCTTTATTTTGCCGCTCCCCGCCCGGTGGTGGAGCGCGACGGCATGTTGATCAAACTTGATGATGACCGCATGACGTTGCGTCCCGGTGAAAAGGTGGAAGAACGACTGGTGCGCTTCCGCACACTGGGCTGCTATCCGCTGACGGGTGCCATTGAATCAAGCGCCACAAATCTCTCCGATATTGTCGAAGAAATGCTGATCGCCCGCACCTCTGAGCGGCAGGGCCGTGCCATTGACCGTGATGAAGCGGGTTCGATGGAAAAGAAGAAGCGTGAGGGCTATTTCTGATGAACGCCGTATTGAAGCCCTCTGTAACAAGTGCAGCCGTCAGCGATTTTCTCGCCGATCAGGAACGCAAGACGCTGCTCCGCTTTCTTACCTGCGGTTCGGTTGATGATGGTAAATCCACGCTGATCGGGCGACTTCTCTATGACACAAAGCTGATCTTTGAGGATCAGCTGGCGACGCTGAAGAACGACAGCCGCAAATTCGGCACCACGGATGATGACTTTGATTTTGCGTTGCTGGTCGATGGTCTGGAAGCCGAACGCGAGCAGGGCATCACTATTGATGTGGCCTATCGCTTCTTCTCAACCCCACGCCGCAAGTTCATCGTGGCCGACACGCCGGGCCATGCGCAATATACGCGCAACATGGCGACAGGTGCTTCGACGACCGATCTTGCGGTGGTGCTGATCGACGCGCGGCAGGGCGTGCTGACACAGACCCGCCGCCATAGCTTCATCGCTTCGCTGTTGGGCATCCGGCACATTGTCGTGGCCGTCAACAAGATCGATCTGGTTGATTTCTCAAAAGATGCTTTTGATCGTATTGTTGCCGATTATATGAGTTTCGCCAAAGATTTGGGCTTTGCCAGCATTCAGGCAATCCCGCTGTCGGCACGCTTCGGCGATAATGTCAGTAGCCCCTCATCGCGCATCGGCTGGTATGAAGGCCCCTATCTGCTGGAACATCTGGAAACAGTGCGTCTTGAAGCGGATAGTATCGGCAAACCGTTCCGCTTCCCGGTACAATATGTGAACCGGCCAAACCTCGATTTCCGTGGTTTTGCAGGCACGGTTGCATCAGGTTCGATTGCTGAAGGCGATACAGTCGTGGTTGCAAAGTCGGGCAAGCAATCGAAGGTTAAGCGCATCGCCACCTATGATGGTGACCTGGCCCGCGCAACCGAAGGGCAGGCGGTGACGCTGGTTCTCGAAGACGAGATCGAGGTCTCTCGTGGCAACATGCTGGTGGGTGCAGAAGCGCGCCCGGAAGTGGCGGATCGTTTCAGCGCCAACATCGTCTGGTTCGGTGAAGAGGCCTTGCAGCCGGGGCGCTCCTATCTGCTGCGCACCGAAACCGACCAGACGCCGGTGACGATCAGCGAGATTAAATATCGCACTGACGTCAATACTTTTGCGCGGGAAGAAGCGACACGGCTCGACCTCAATGAAGTTGGTCTCTGCCATCTTCAGACAGCGGACCAGATCGTTTTCGATCCCTATTCGGACAATCGCGTGACGGGTGCTTTCGTGCTGATTGATCGGCTCACCAATGCAACGGTGGGTGCTGGCATGATCGATCAGGCACTGCGTCAGGCAACGAATGTGCACTTGCAGGCTTTCGATCTCGACAAACAGGCGCGGGCTGCGCAGAAATTCCAGAAGCCGGCTGTGCTTTGGTTCACAGGTCTGTCCGCTTCGGGGAAATCCACCATCGCCAATCGGCTTGAACAGCGGCTTCATGCGCTTGGCAAGCACACCTATCTGCTGGATGGCGATAATGTCCGTCATGGCCTTAACAACGATCTTGGTTTCTCTGATGAAGACCGGGCCGAGAATATCCGCCGCGTTGGCGAGGTAGCGGGTCTTATGGCCGATGCAGGGCTGATTACGCTGGTCTCGTTCATTTCGCCGTTCCGTTCCGAACGCGATCGCGTGCGGTCGCGTTTGCCGGAGGGTGAGTTCATCGAAATTTTCGTCGATACGCCGATTGAGGAATGCATGGCGCGTGATCCTAAGGGGCTTTATGCGCAGGCTCTACGTGGTGAGATAAAGGCGTTCACCGGCATAGACTCACCCTATGAAGCACCGCTTTCGCCGGAGCTGCATCTCAACACCGCAGGTCGCGACATTGACGAACTGGTCGCGGAAGTGGAAAAGTATCTGGCCGAGCGCGGTGTTATCGGCAGCTATGGCAGTGATTCCTGGTCGATTTGAGAAATGACAACAGCAGCCTTTCCAAAAACTGATCCCGACAGCAAAGCTTTGCTCGCTGTACTGGAGAGTGCAGCCCTTGAGGCTGGTCGCGTCATTATCAAACATTACACGGATGGTTGTGCGGTCCATTCCAAGAAGGATCAGTCGCCGGTAACGGAAGCGGATCAGGCGGCAGAAGCTGTGATCCTGACTGCTCTTGCATCGGTTGCACCAAGCATTCCGGTGGTGGCCGAGGAAGAAGCGGCTGCAGGCCGTCTGCCTGCACATCTGGGCCGGAAATTCTTTCTGATCGATCCGCTTGACGGTACGCGCGAGTTTCTGCTGCGTAATGGCGATTTCACGGTGAATATCGCACTTATTGAGGATGGAGTGCCGGTGCTGGGCCTTGTCTATGCGCCTGTGCGCAACCTGCTTTATGTGGGGAGCCGTGAGGGTGCAAAGGAAGCGGCAACATCTGCCGACCATGAGATTATAAGCAGGCGCCCAATTGCCGCTCGCATTGCGCCACCTGAAAAGGTTGTGGTGTGCAGTCGATCCCATCTTACGCCCGAAACAGAGCAGTTCCTGAAACTCAATCACAGTGGCAAATGCGTGTCTGTGGGTTCATCGCTCAAATTCTGCATGATCGCACGCGGGGAGGCGGATCTCTACCCACGCTTTGGCCCGACAATGGAGTGGGATACGGCGGCAGGTGACGCAGTGCTGCGTGCAGCCGGTGGCATGACGACGACTTTCGACGGAAAGCCAATGATCTATGGCGCACGTTCTGACGGAACTGTGAAAGGCTTTGCCAACCCGGATTTCGTTGCATTCGGTGCTGGGGAAGCGCCTGTTTTTGCGTGAAATAGGGACGCTTTCGCATAGATAAGCCAGCTAAACACACGATCTTACAAAATAGCTTAAAAAAAGCCGCTCGATCCCCTTGCGGCTTGAAAACAGCGGCGCTATAAGCCGCTCACAGCCGGACCACAGAGTCACGGTTTTGATGGTCACGGAGCGTAGCGCAGCCTGGTAGCGCACCTGATTTGGGATCAGGGGGTCGGAGGTTCGAATCCTCTCGCTCCGACCATTTTCTCCCTTAGAATAATTGCTTAAATGGATTTGTCGAAGACGGACATTCGCATGAATTGGCCGTCATATTCTGCAATTTCGACCAGCCGTTGCCTGTCGAGAATTTCGACCTTGTAAGATCGAAACATCACCAGACCTTCCTCTCGAAGCTCACGCATCATCCGATTAAGGTGAATTGGCGTCAGGCCCAGTGCGTCTGCAAGCTGATACTGGGTCAGTGGGCAATAAAACGAGTCTGCATCACCCATTCCGCATGATTTAACGCGGTCAGACAGCTCCAGCAAAAGATGTGCAGTACGGACAAAAGCACTTCGGCAGCCAATATTTGTCAGATGTTCAATGAGCATGGAGCGTTGTCGTGAAAGCAGCTCAATGAAAATCATGCTCAGGCGCGGGATTTGCCAGATTGTTTCTTCGAGAGATGATAGTGGTATTTCATAAAGCGACATCGGGGTAATCGATTTGATCGTGTTGTAGCTGTAACCGTCGCCGGTTCTCAGTCCCACGAAATCGCAACGCATGGGAAAGTCTATAATTTGACGTTCCCCGCTCGACAGGTCTCGATAAACACAGCCCCATCCCGAACGAACCAGATGGATACTCCTGATGCTGGCTCCCTGCTCAATAATCACTGCATCGGCGGGATAGCTACTCTCGGAAAGAACGAGAGATTGTAGGGACTGTTTTTCCTGCGCGTTTAATTTGGCCAGAATTGGAGGGGATTCCAATAAACTAACCAGGCCGTCGATCATCAGGGCGGTGGTGTTCTGATTACCACTATGCATTCGCTGCCTATGCCCAACGAAAGTTATAGACTCTATAACCTTCTGTTCCCGAAGTCGTTCTTATGGCGAGTACATTTTTTTATAAAGTGCTAACATAAGTTAATGACACGTTTATTTGATGATAGCAATATTTAGACCAGTGTTCATCGGGATTAGCAATAAAATTCCTAATAAACTAGCGCAGTTTTTGGCATGACTAGTGTTTTGTGTTGAATACAAACCTGAGTAACAGGGGATACTAAGCAATGTTGGAAATGAGAGAACGGTACTCATGGGCATCACCTAGCGGTGTGAGCGATGGATCTGCTATTGTGGCAAATGAACGGATGCAGGGCGGAGAATATGCAGCCGGATTGCCTTTGCAGGATGAGCCTCATCTTATGCTTGTCTGTAAAAGCAATCTGGAGCGAGAGTGTATCTTTAACGGGCTCATGATGAATGGGCTTAAACTCCCCGTTGTAAGCTTCGCGTCAGTCGATAGAAACATGCCGCTGAATGGCGCTATTGTTGTGCTCATGCATATCGGTTCCAAGCGTTTGGCCGATCCTTTTTTCTCGGATGAAGTGGAAGCGGCAATCAAGGCCTGGGCTCCGATCCCGTTGGTATTGCTGGCCGAGCGGGAGGAGTGGTCGCAGGTTTTGCGCGCGATGGAGATCGGTGCGCGTGGCTATATTCCAACATCAGTCGATATCAAGATCTGCGTTGAAGCCATTCATTTGGCACTTGCGGGTGGGATGTATGTGCCAGCGTCCATGCTGATGAAACCTCCTTCGGAGGACATGAGCGACGATGTACTGGGCGAACTGTTGACCATGCGCGAGATCGAAGTGGTTCATGCGATCCGGGTGGGGAAGTCGAACAAGATCATCGCTTTTGAACTTGGCATGAGCGAAGGCACAGTCAAAGCCCATGTTCATAATATTATGAGAAAGATAGGTGCAGCAAATCGCACCGAAGTCGCCTGTAAGCTTCACAAGATGTACGGCAATAAGTTCAGCGGAGAATAACGTAATCAGCATGCATATATGTGATTTTTGGGATCTATGAAGCGTCGGACTGACATGATCAGCCGGCGCTTTATAGTTTTCAGGGCGCATAAAATTCACAGCCTGCGGCATATTCAGAAGAAAGGGTAGGGGCAGATTTTCACCTGCCCCTACAGAATGAGAGCGGGTATCCTTTGAGGGGACTCTCATTCTTTTCTGAGCGGAAGGACGCGGCGTAACGGTCTTCCGCTGCTGTCATTTGAGTTGGTTGAATAGTCTGTCGAGCCTTTGGAACGATGGTTTTCGCTCAACAGATATGTGATCCAACTCCATTCAGGGGCGAAGGCTAATGCTGCCGGACGACCCACCAGAGGTGGTGCCAAAGGCGGTGCCCGCTGAGCTGCCACCGAAAAACCCGGTTCCCGACTGCGCCATGGCCGCAGTCTGACCGCCGGAGCCGGAAGTGAAATAGCCCGAACCAATACCGGCGCTTGCGCCGTAATGGCCCATCTTGCCGCCAAGCCCGACGACTGTGCCTTTTCCTTCCGCCCAGCCTGTTGTTGCAGCCTGTCCTGCCGCAGTCGAACCTGCACCAAACGCGAAGCCGCCAGTTACGGCAGAACCTGCGCCACTGGCGCCCCCAAAACTACCATTCCAGTTGACCGTTTGTGCTGCAGCAGGCAAGGCGCCAGCCGCGAGAAGTGCAATAGATGCGATGATGATTTTCTTCACGATGAACTCCTCCTGTTCTGACAAAATCGGGTCAAACCCCTTCTGCCAGGCATATCCCGACGATATACCCCGCTACCCATTCGGTGACGGGTGATTGCATATGAGTAAAAGGCTGTATCGGCGATGTGTGTTCGCGTGGAGCAATCTTTGGTTCGTGAATGAGCATCGGTTCAAAAAAGCTTCAAACCGATACTTTAAGTCGCTCCAGATCTACATAATCGGTCCCGGACAATGCCAGGCCCGGCTATTGCCTTCTGTTGTACGCAGAACGCATCCTTTGGCGCGCAGTTGATCGGAACTCAAGCCAAGTGCCTTTGCCGAATAAGTACGCTTGCGGCTGGCAATTGGTGGTGATGCCGTCGTTCCGGTTGAGCTTGCGGGGATTGCCGCTGGCTCTTCGTTGGAAACAGACGCCAAAAGCGGTGCTTGTCGTGTTTGTCGTTGTACCGATGCTGAACGGGCTGCAGCGCCCTGTGATGGGCAGTAAACGCCCGTCGCATTCAGGGATGCTCTGACTTCCTTGTTGAGGCAGATCAGGTCCAGGGCGGCAGCATTTTGCCCCATTCCGAGAAGTGCTGCCGCATAGGCCCGCCGGTTGCATTCACGCATTTCATATGTTGTGCCAAAGCCCAGGCCCCAGCCTGTTGCGCCGACGCCGGCACTTGTTGAGCCTGCGCAGGAATGTACACCCGCTGCAACAAGTCCCGGCGCAAAGGCAGGTACCGTCGTTTTAATCTTACTTGGCGAGTCGGAGCCGCCTCCAACGGCGATGGCGGTAGCACCGGCCTGCGATGACGAGTTTGTATTGTTGTCCACATTCACAGTTTGAGCGAACGCACTCCCTCCGAAGAGGATAAATGCGCCAGATAAGCAAAGGATACCCAGTTTAGACATAGCCAACCCCTTCGACTTTTATTTCATTTCACATGCTTTGATTATGATAAGGGCGCCATTATCATTTATTTTGTTATTGCCATTTTGCGTGCAAAAAGGATTATTTCTATATTATTGAAAAATAAGATTCTTGAAATATAAATATTGCATTACGTTTTACGTACAATGTGTAAGGTTTTTGTTGTTGATAATCTATATTGTTATCGTTTGTATATTTCGATCTTTGAAACCATTTCCTTAGTTTTGCTTCTAAACCAAAGTTTATGGCGTCTTGATCAAGTTGAAGACTCTCGGGCGTTAAATGTGAGATGGTGCAGCGCGCAATCCGGAAACTATGATGAAAATTGCTACATTGGATCAGTGCTTCTGGCTGTTTTGTCATCAAGCGGTTGCTTTCTCTTGCAAAACAGCGAAATTACGAAATTGTTGTTAGAATAATTCCATTGCCGGGAACAAAATGCAGCTTACCCCTCGTCACAACGCAATTCTGGATATCGCCCGCCGACAGGGGCAGGTTCTCGTCGATGATCTTGCGAGCGCGTTCGATGTAACGCCGCAGACTGTGCGCAAGGATCTCAACGATCTTTGCAAGGCGCGTCTGTTGCGCCGTATTCATGGCGGGGCGCTCTATCCGTCCGGTGTCGAGAACATGGAATATGAGGCGCGCCGCCGCATTGCTGCGCATGAAAAGGAACTGATCGGTCGGGCTGCGGCTGAAATGATCCCTGACGGTGCATCGCTGTTCATCAATATAGGCACGACAACAGAGGCCGTCAGTCATGCGTTGATCGACCACAATAATCTGATGGTCATCACCAACAACATCAATGTAGCCAATACTTTGCGTGTCTATCCGGAGATCGAGGTCGTCATCGCTGGCGGTGTGGTACGCGCATCCGATGGCGGTATCGTGGGTGAGGCCGCGGTCGATTTCATCCGGCAGTTCAAGGTCGATTACGCAATCATCGGCGCATCGGCGATGGATGAGGATGGTGCGCTGCTCGATTTCGATTTCCGCGAAGTGAAGGTGGCACAGGCGATCATCGCAAATGCGCGCCATGTCATTCTCGTTACCGACTCAACCAAACTTGAACGGACCGCTCCTGTCCGTCTTGGCCATATCTCGCAGGTTCATACCTTTATTACCGACCGCTGCCCATCGCAGCAATTGCGTGAATTATGCCGCGAAAACGAGGTCGAACTGATTGAGACGGCTGAGGACGAACCGAACGAAAAGAAAGAATCATAGTTTCGTTTCATTTTCGTTTCACTTTCGTATGAAATGACTTATATTCGCTTTGGTGGTTGGAGAGGTCTTCAGGTTTAGCCATGGCGCAGCATAAAATTTTTGATATTTTCGTAATCGGTGGCGGCATCAATGGATGCGGCATTGCAAGAGACGCGGTTGGCCGTGGCTTTTCGGTCGGTCTTGCCGAGATGAACGATCTGGCAAGCGGCACCTCGTCGCGTGCCACTAAGCTTATACATGGCGGATTGCGCTATCTGGAGCATTACGAATTTCGTCTGGTGCGCGAAGCGCTGATGGAACGCGAGGTACTTTGGGCCAATGCCCCGCATCTGATTCATCCGATGCGCTTTGTGCTTCCCTTTCACAAGGGTGGCGTGCGCCCTGCCTGGTTACTGCGCCTTGGCCTGTTCCTTTATGACCATCTCGGTGGCCGCAAGAAGCTGCCAGCCACGCGTACGCTCGATATGCGCACCGATCCTTCGAGCGCACCGCTCAAGCCACTTTTTACAAAGGCTTTCGAATATTCGGATTGCTGGGTGGATGATGCGCGTTTTACTGCGCTGACGGCGCGCGATGCTGCTGATCGTGGCGCGATGATCCGCACCCGCACCAAGGTTATCTCTGCCCGCCGTGACCATGAAGCATGGACGGTAACGCTCGAAAACATCGATACAGGTCTGCGCGAAGAGTTTCGCGCGCGTCTCCTGGTCAACGCAGCCGGCCCATGGGCTGATAAGGTGCTGGAAGGTGTCGAAGGCGATCGTCAGTTGCATAATGTGCGTCTGGTGCAAGGCAGCCATATCGTGGTGCGCAAAAAGTTCTCCGATCCGCGCTCCTATTTCTTCCAGAACAATGACGGGCGCATCATCTTCGCTATTCCTTACGAAGATGATTTTACGCTGATTGGCACCACCGACCAGGATTATAAAGGTGATCCCGCCAAGGTTGCGATCAGCGACAAGGAAACCGATTATCTCTGCGCTGCGGCAAGCGAATATTTCCGCGAGCCGGTGCGGATTGAAGATATTGTCTGGACCTATTCCGGCGTGCGTCCGCTCTATGATGACGGTGCAAGCAAGGCGCAGGAAGCAACTCGCGATTATGTGCTCAAAGAAGATGCGCCGCAGGGAGCTGCACCGCTCATCAATGTGTTTGGTGGTAAGCTGACCACCGCGCGCAGGCTGGCCGAGCATATGCTTGAGAAGATCGAGCATCATCTTGGCAAGAAAGGTGCACCATGGACCCATGCCGCGTCTCTGCCAGGTGGTGATTTTGAGGCAACCGCTTTTGATCAGGAACTGGAAAAGCTGAAAGCTGATTATCCGTTCCTGTCGCACGCCCATGCCCGTCGTCTGTTCAAGCTCTACGGAACACGCGCACGCATTTTGCTGGGTAAATCCAAATCTTTGGAAGAGCTTGGACGACATTTGGGCAGTGATCTTTATGAGGCGGAAGTGCGCTATCTTATGAAGCATGAATGGGCACATACGGCAGAAGATATTCTCTGGCGCCGAACCAAGCTCGGCCTGCGGATGAATGCGATTGAAGTCTCTTCGCTTGAGACTTTCGTCCAACCTGCCAAAGTCGCGTAATGGTCCGCTTGCAACCGGTCCGATAAAAAGTCATTATCTTTCCAGTGGGCCGTTTCCAGCCTTTCTGGGAGGAAAACATGGGTGCGCCGCAAGACCGGATACACGCAGATCGTATCCATTCCGAGATTGAGACGGGAGGAGCCGCCCGCTCAGCGCTGGTTGCTTCATGGCGTCGCTCTGCGCGTCTTTATGGGCTCGACCCAGCAGAAACAGGCTCTGTTCAAACGCTCTCTGATCATGAACTGCGAACCGCCCGCCAGCGTATGGAACGGGTGATTAGCATTGCACAAGCCAGCATGGATCGCCTCTATATGGCGGTTGGGGGTGTTGGTTGTTGCGTGCTGTTGGCTGATAGCCAAGGCGTTCCGGTCGAGCGTCGGGGGGCAGCAGGTGATGACGACACGTTTTACGATTGGGGTCTGTGGACGGGTGCCGTATGGAGCGAAGCGGTTGAAGGCACCAATGGCATCGGCACCTGCATTGCCGAGCAACGTGCGCTGACCATCCATCGCGACCAGCATTTTCATACACGCAATATTGGGCTTTCCTGCACAGTCGCGCCCATTCATGACCATCAGGGCCGCTTGATGGCGGCACTCGATGTCTCGTCTTGCCGCAGCGATCTGACCGAGGCCTTTGTACAGCTGATTTCGGTCGCGGTGATTGATGCCGCGCGCCGCATTGAGGCTGAGAATTTCCGGCAGGCATTTCCTGATGCGCGTATCGTATTGGCACCAAGTGCCGACCGTACCGGCGGAGCGCTGATTGCTGTCGACAAGGACGACCTTGTGATCGGTGCCACGCGTGCCGCACGCCTTTCGCTCGATCTGACTGATGAAGCACTTCTGACAGCCTTGCCTGCGGCTGATCTTCTCGGCTGGAACGCTGATCCGCGCGAGGATATGGCGGAGTCCGAGAGAGGCGTTATTCTGCGCGCCATTGCGCGCGTGGACGGCAATGTTTCGTCCGCTGCCAAGCTGCTGGGCATCAGCCGGGCCACGCTCCACCGCAAGCTCAACCGCCTCAAGATCATCCGGCCTAATTAAATATATCTCCCGAATTAGGGGCTAATTTTTGGGAAAAGACACGCGCTGCAAGCGGGCTTAAACTGGGTGGCGCGATAAAATCTGAATTCGGTTTTGCAAACTGTCTCATTATTGAGACACATTGATACTGCATACTATAAAGCGCTGGATGACTCCTCCCAAGAGCCGCGCCAAATTATGTTTGAAACGCCGTAGGAGCGGCGTTGTCTTTGGGAGGAATGTCATGAACAAAGTTGAATTTCATCGCTCCGTAAAGCCGGAGTTTGCCAAACGTTATGGCAATTTCATTGGCGGCAAATGGGTTGAACCTAAGTCTGGCCGCTATTTCGACAACACATCGCCGGTCAATGGTCAGGTGCTTTGCGAAGTCGCGCGTTCCGATGCGGCTGATGTCGATGCAGCACTTGATGCAGCCCATGCAGCGAAAGAAGCATGGGGCAAAACCAGTCCGGCAGAACGCGCTGTGATCCTCAACAAGATCGCAGACCGCATTGAAGAAAACCTGCCAAAGCTTGCTGCTGCTGAAACATGGGACAATGGCAAGCCAATCCGCGAAACAACTCATGCCGACCTGCCGCTGGCAATCGACCATTTCCGCTACTTTGCGGGTGCAATCCGCGCGCAGGAAGGTGGCATTTCCGAAATCGATCACGACACGGTTGCCTATCACTTCCACGAACCGCTCGGCGTTGTCGGCCAGATCATTCCTTGGAACTTCCCGCTGCTGATGGCTGTGTGGAAGCTGGCACCAGCACTTGCCGCTGGTAACTGCGTGGTGCTGAAGCCTGCAGAACAGACACCTGCTTCCATTCTTGTTCTGATGGAAGTGATTGGCGATCTTTTGCCAGCAGGCGTCATCAACGTGGTCAATGGCTTTGGTCTTGAAGCAGGCAAGCCGCTGGCGTCGAGCCCGCGCATTGCCAAGATCGCCTTTACTGGTGAAACGACGACGGGTCGTCTCATCATGCAATATGCCAGCCAGAACCTTATTCCAGTCACACTGGAACTGGGCGGCAAGTCGCCAAATATCTTCTTCTCCGATGTGACGGCCGAAGATGACGATTTCTTCGACAAGGCTATCGAAGGCTTCGTCATGTTTGCGCTTAATCAGGGCGAAGTCTGTACCTGCCCGAGCCGTGCACTGGTCCATGAAAAGATCTACGACAAGTTCATGGAACGCGCATTGAAGCGCGTTGAGGCTATCGTTCAGGGCGATCCGCTTGATCCGGCAACCATGATCGGTGCGCAGGCATCCAGCGAGCAGCTCGAAAAAATTCTGAGCTATATCGACATCGGCAAGCAGGAAGGCGCGGAAGTGCTGACGGGCGGTGGGCGCAATGAGTTGGCCGGTGATCTGGCAGGCGGCTATTACGTCAAGCCGACTGTGTTCAAGGGCACCAACAAGATGCGGATTTTCCAGGAGGAAATCTTTGGTCCTGTTGTTTCGGTTACGACGTTTAAGGACGATGCCGAAGCGCTCTCGATTGCCAATGACACGCTTTATGGTCTGGGTGCCGGTGTGTGGACGCGTGACGGCACGCGCGCCTACCGCTTCGGTCGCGCCATTCAGGCCGGTCGTGTCTGGACCAATTGCTACCACGCCTATCCGGCCCATGCGGCGTTCGGTGGCTATAAGCAGTCGGGTATCGGTCGTGAAAACCACCTCAAGATGCTCGACCATTACCAGCAGACCAAGAACATGCTGGTGAGCTACAGCCCGAAGAAGCTCGGCTTCTTCTAAAAAACAGGGTGGTCCGTGGCTTTCGAGCCTCGGACTGCCGCTTTCCTTGCAGTTTCATCGATACAGTACGACCTCCATCGCACTTTCGATCAGAGGTCGTTTCCCCCGCTGTTTCCTCCCAGGAAAGGGTCGGGTCGGCAGGACTTCGCGCCTGCCAATCCGGCCCATTACAGCGCATCCCAAAAAGTGCGAAGCGGTTTTTGGGTAAGATGCGCGTAAAACAGAAGGATGTTTTCGTAATGGCTAAAACAATGAAGGCTGCCGTGGTTCGCGAATTCGGCAAACCATTGACCATCGACGAAGTGCCGATCCCAGTGCCCGGCGATGGCCAGATTCAGGTAGCAATTCAGGCTTCTGGCGTATGTCACACCGATCTCCACGCCGCCGAAGGCGACTGGCCGGTAAAACCCAATCCTCCATTCATCCCGGGTCATGAAGGCGTCGGTTTCGTTTCGGCAGTCGGTCGCGGCGTCAAGCATGTGAAAGAAGGCGACCGCGTTGGCATTCCTTGGCTCTACACGGCTTGCGGTCATTGCGTGCATTGCCTTGGTGGCTGGGAAACGCTTTGCGAAGAGCAGCAGAACACCGGCTATTCGGTGAATGGCGGCTTTGCCGATTTTGTGGTGGCCGATCCGAATTTCGTTGGCCACCTGCCAAAAAACATCGAGTTCAATGAAATTGCGCCCGTCCTTTGCGCAGGCGTGACGGTCTATAAGGGACTTAAGGTCACGGACACTAAACCGGGTGACTGGGTGGTGATTTCCGGCATCGGCGGCCTCGGTCATATGGCTGTGCAATATGCCAAGGCCATGGGGCTGAATGTTGCTGCCGTCGATATTGACGACAAGAAACTCGATCTCGCACGCAAGCTTGGTGCGACAGTCACGGTCAATGCCAAGACGCATAATGATCCGGCAGCCTATATCAAGAAGGAAACTGACGGTGGCGCGCAGGGCGTGCTGGTGACGGCTGTGTCGCCGAAGGCCTTTGAACAGGCGATCGGCATGGCAGCACGCGGCGGGACGATCGCGCTGAACGGTCTTCCAGCTGGCGAGTTTCCACTGTCGATCTTCAACATGGTGCTGAACGGCGTGACCGTACGCGGTTCCATTGTTGGAACGCGTCTTGATCTGCAGGAGTCTCTTGATTTTGCAGCGGACGGCAAAGTTAAAGCAACGATCCGCACCGACAAGATCGACAATATCAATGCCATCTTTGACGAAATGCGCGCAGGCCAGATCGAAGGCCGTGTCGTGATGGACCTGACGCAGTAATCGGTCCATACTATTATTAGAGCCGCCGTAGTGATGCGGCGGCTGTTGCGATGGGAGGAGGAACCATGCCGCAAGTCGCTCAACAAGAGCAGGTTACTGCTACCGATGCAGCGCTGGAGCTGATCGCAGAATTGCAGGACGAGTACGGCCCGATCATGTTTCACCAGTCTGGCGGCTGCTGTGATGGCTCATCGCCGATGTGCTATCCGCAGGGAGATCTGCTGCTTTCGGATGCGGATGTGAAGCTGGGTGAAATCGGCGGTGCACCGTTCTATATCAGCGGTTCTCAGTATGAGGCCTGGAAACACACGGAACTCATCATTGATGTCGTGCCGGGGCGCGGCGGTATGTTTTCGCTCGATAATGGCCGCGAGAAGCGCTTTCTCACCCGTTCCAAGATATGTTCCATTTGAAGCATGTTACCCAAAAGTGGATGCCGGTTTTGGGGATAAGGATAAGCGTAAGAACAATAGCTAAAGCGCATCGCGCTTTAGAGCTTTGCGCTTTAGAGCAAAGCAGCTAGTAAATTATGCATATCACTGGGGAGAGAGTGCATAACGGCCATGGCCGCATCCAATAAGAGAGCGACGATCCATGATGTGGCGCGCCTGGCAGGCGTGTCGATCAAGACAGTTTCACGCGTTTACAATGACGAGCCGAATGTCCGCGATACAATCCGTGAGCGGGTGAAAGAGGCAGGTGCTGAATTGCGCTATCGCCCTAATGCCGCGGCGCGCAATCTGGTCGAGCGCCGCTCGCATCTCATCGGATTATTCTTTGAAAATCCAAGCCACAGCTACGTCACGGAATTGCAGGTCGGTGCGCTGGATCGTCTGCGCGGCACGCGTTATCGACTGCTGATATTTCCAGTCGAGAACCGTGCGGATATTCGCGGATCGCTGATCGAAACGGCCCACGCCTCCGGCCTTGATGGCATTATCGTAACACCGCCCATGTCGGATGATCCCGAGATTCTGCAGGAGCTGATTGCGTCAGCCATGCCTTTTGCGCGTGTGGCGGGTGATTTCAATGTGCATCCGACTGACAGCGTTGCCATTGATGATGAGGCGGCCACACTCGATCTGATGAAGTATCTGCTCGATATGGGGCATCGCCGGATTGCGATTGTGATCGGCGATCTGACCCACCGCTCGGCGCAGCAGCGTCTGGCAGGCTATCGCCGTATGCTTGATGAAGCGGGGATCGATCACAATCCCGATTATGAATTTGAAGGCGGCTTCAGCTTTTCAAGCGGTCTGGCTGCAGGCAGAAAACTGCTATCGCTGCAAAATAGGCCGACTGCCATTTTTGCGTCGAATGATGACATGGCGGCTGCTGTTCTGCAGATTGCCTATGATTACAAGATTGATGTGCCGGGTGAACTAACGGTTGTTGGCTTCGATGACAGTGCGATTGCTAGCATGGTATCGCCGCAGATTACGACGGTGCGTCAGCCAATCCGCGAAATGACGCGTGATGCCGTGGATATGCTGCTCCACCAGATCGATACCAACAACACATCGCCGTCGCGCCATATCGAATATAAGCTGATTATCCGCCAATCTTCGGGCAAGGTGGCGGAATAAAGCATGTCTCCCAAAAGCGGGAACCCTGTTTTGAGTTAAAGACATGGGTAAAAACATAAGTTTAAGACGGGGCCGGTATTTCCGGCCCCGTTTTATTTCTTACGATGGAAGAACGTCTTCCAGTCCCTTGGTCAGTTCCAAAGCCTGACGTTCAAACATGCGGCGATAGATGCCGCCAGGTTTGCGGATGAGCGCATCGTGATCACCTTCTTCAAGGATTTTGCCCTTGTCGAAGACCAGCAAACGGTCAAGCGCACGAACTGTCGAAAGCCGGTGCGCAATGACAAGCGTTGTACGACCGATCATCAACCGTTCCATCGCCTGCTGGATCAGCACTTCCGATTCTGAATCAAGGCTCGATGTTGCCTCGTCAAGAATAAGAATTGGTGCATCAGCCAGAAATGCCCGGGCAATCGCCACACGCTGACGTTCACCACCCGAAAGCTTCACACCGCGTTCACCAACGAGCGTTGCATAACCCTTCGGCAGACGCATGATGAAGTCATGCGCACTGGCAAGCATGGCTGCATGCTCGATCTCTGCCTGTGTCGCGCCGGGGCGAGCATAGGCGATGTTTTCGGCCAGCGTGCGGTGAAACAGGATTGGTTCCTGCTGCACGATAGCAATCTGCGATCTGAGCGAAGCCTGTGTGACTTCGGCAATGTTCTGTCCATCAATCTTGATGGCACCGCCACTCACATCGTAGAGACGCTGGATGAGCTTGATGAATGTCGTCTTGCCCGAACCCGAATGACCGACCAGACCAACCCGTTCACCTGCTTCAATCCTGACCGAGAAGTCGCGATAGAGAGCCGTATCGTGACTGCCATAATGGAAGGTGACGTTCTCAAACGTGATCTCGCCATTTCCGATCTTGATCGCGTTCGCACCTTGCCTGTCGGCAATGCCGTAAGGCTCGGCCTCAATCTGAACCAGCTCCTCCATATCGTTGACCGAACGCTGCAGGTTGCGGATATGCATACCCACATCACGCAGATAGCCCTGCAACATGAAGAATGCCGTCAGAACGAAGGTGATATCACCTGCCGTTGCCTTGCCCTGGCTCCAGAGATAGAGCGCAAAAGCAATGACCACGCCACGCATCACCAGCAGGTTTACACCCTGAATGAAGCCGTTCAGCGTGCCGATCAGCCATGTGCGGCGTGTCCGCGAGCGCCACTTGGTGACGACCTTGGCAAGACGCCCATCTTCCCGACCTTCCGCACCGAAAGCCTTGACAACAGCGTTGCACGAAATGGCATCGGCCAAAGCGCCGCCCATACGTGTGTCCCAGCTGTTGGCAAGCGTTGCAGCAGGCGCAACAAAGCCCAGCGAAATCACAATCGTGCAGACGATGAAAAGCACCGAGCCGATTGCAACCAGCAGGCCCATCATCGGCCAGTACCATGCGAGAAGTGCTACTGAGCCGAAAAGCATGAGGATAGACGGCAATAACGCAATCAGCAGCGTGTCATTGAGCAGGTCAAGCGCCCACATGCCGCGCGAAACCTTACGCACGGTCGATCCGGCAAAAGCATTTGCATGCCAGTCGGTCGAAAACCGCTGTAGCTTGCGAAACGAACTGGCTGCCATGTCACTCATGATCTTCAGCGTGAAGTCGGTGATGACATAGAAGGTCAGCTGACGCGTGATCAGCGCCAGTGCGCCCAGCGCAAGCAGGATAATCAGCGCGTGAATGGCAGCATCCCATGCGCCATCCTGACCGATCGAAAGCGCATCGACCAGCCGCCCTGAATAGAGTGGTGTGAGGACGTCTGCGGCCGTTGCAAGCAGCATGCTGATAATAATCAGCGTCAGCCGCAGAGGCTGACTTCGCCAGTGGCTGAAGGTGTAGCCGAGGACATTGCGGAAAGCAGGTCCCCGGAAATTGATACGAAACCGAGTCATATGAATAATACCAGGCCGCGCGAAGGCGGATTCTGGTTCCTTTAAAATCATTTTCATTAAAAGCACGAAGCGGTTTTGCGTCGAACGATGTTTGAAAACGAAGACAAAACAAACAGCTGCTGAGAGCTGCGGCAAATTTGGAAGTTGTTAGGAATATGCCCTTTTAGGGAGGGCGATCAGGCCTTAGCCTGCAACACGGGCCAAAGACCTAAAGCTTGGATGCGCCCGCGTTAACACCGGGCACCGACGGAAATGGATAGACACGCATCTCATACCTCTTGGCCAGTGTTTCAGATGGCTGCACAATAAATGAGCAAATCTATTTGCCAAGTGGCAAAATGCAGAAATTTAATTTCAATCTATTGAGTGTGGCAAAAATGCTGCCTTACAGCTTTCGCGGCCATGCGGCGAGCTTGCGCGAAAAATGCGAGATGGTTGCGTGTAAGATCATAGTGAAAGCGGCCAGCACGAACAGGCTTGCGAACATCAGATCGACCTTGGCGCGACCATTGGCGAGCAGCATCAGATAGCCAAGACCTTTTGATGCTCCGACCCATTCGCCCACTACGGCACCGATGGGTGCATAGACGGCAGCAAGACTTAACCCCGAAGCAAGCGACGGGAAAGCTGAGGGAATGCGCACACGAAACAGAATCTGCATTGGTTTGGCGCCAAGGTTTTCGGCGGCATTAATCAGCGTCTGATCCGTCCGTTGCATTCCATCCAGAAAGGTGGAGACGACCGGAAAGAAGATCATCAGAATGGTGACGGCAATTTTCGATGCCGGTCCATAGCCGAGCCAGAGTGTTAAGATCGGAGCGAGTGCAAATATCGGAATCGCCTGGCTGAACACCATCACTGGCATGACCAGCCGTTGTGCAAGCGGCGACATCATCAGCCCTATGGCTGTGAGAACGCCAATGGCAGAGCCGAGAAACAGCCCGCCCAGCACTTCGCCAAATGTCACGACTGCATTATCGGCGATCAACTGTGCATTGGTGATGAGCGATTGCACGACGTCGAGCGGGCCGGGCAGGATGAAGCGCGGCATCTGCCAGATGCTCACCACAGCCTGCCAAAGTGCCAGCACAGCAAACGCCGACAGAAACCCGTCGGCGATGCGTTTTTTGCGCGAGCGAGGAGCGATGCTCGTCATGCTCCTTTGAGACCCATGCTCCAGAAGTTCGCTTCAAGCCTGCTTGCGGTTGCAAAAATCTGGCAGAGCTTTGGCCAGCGCGGGCTACTCTCGAAATCCGTGCCGATGCGGTCTTTTGCAGCCTGATCAAAAAGCTTGCCAACCGTGTGGCACATCTCCTGATAGTCAGCGCCTGCATAGGTGTCGATCCACTCCTGATAGGGTGTGCCAATATGGGCGGTGGCTGCCAGATTGACCCCGATTTCGCCATAGCCATGCGCGCAGGGAACAAGCGCGGTCAGCAGGTCGAGAAAATCGCCTGCCTGCCCGCAATCGAGTACATAACGCGTATAGGCGAGGTTTTCCGGCTCTTCTTTTGTGTTGTAAAGATCGTCTTCGGTTATGCCTTCGCGTGCGCAGATGCCAACATGCAGCGGCAGTTCTGTGACCGCCAGCCCATGCATGATTTCGGCGCAAAGTCGCGTTTCCTGCAAGCTGCCTGCCTTCACGACACCCAGCGCAAAGGCGCGGGCATAGTGATGCAGATAGACGTAGTCCTGCCTGAGATAATGCAGGAATGCCGATTTCGGCAGCGTGCCATCGCCAAGCCCACGGACAAATTCATGATCGATATAGGGGTTCCAGTCATCAAGCGTTGCGGCACGCAGGCGGGTGAATAATTCGGATGAATAAAGCGTGTCACTCATGACTTATTTCCTTCCGCGTTGACATCGATTGCAAATTTCTCGACAGGCAGGATCGAAGGCACGAGACCGTTATCCTTGAGATAGGTTTCGTAGCGGCTCCAGCGTCCATAATCGAGGCTTGCGGGTGAGCGCGAGAAACGGGCAACCGTGTCTTTCCAGGCGCGCTGGTTCAGCTCGTCTTTGAGTTCAGAACTATAAGACGCAAACAGGTCGTAGCTTTGCTCTGGATGATTGACGATATATTGGGCGGCTTTTTCGGTAGCTGCTAGAAAGCGTGAAATCCGCTCTTTTTCGTTCGCATCCAGCTTGTTTGAGTTGGCGACATAAACCAGCTCGTCATAGACCGGCACGCCTTCCTCCTCGACGAAGAAGCATTTGCCCGCAACCCCTTCAACCGCCATCTGGTTGAGTTCAACATTGCGATAGGCACCCATCACCGCATCAACCTGTTTCGACATCAGCGATGGAGCGAGCGAGAAGTTCACATTGATGAGTTCGACATCTGAAAGCTTTATGTCGTGGTTTTTGAGAATGGTGCCAAGCACCGTTTCTTCAACGCCTGCAACCGAGAATCCGATCTTCTTGCCTTTGAGATCAGCGATTGAATTGACCGAACCATCGTCACGCACCATCAGGCAATTGAGCGGGGAATCGACCAGAGTGCCGACGCGGATCAGCGGAATATCGGCATGAACATCGAGATGTACCTGCTGCTGATAGGAAATTGCCAGATCAGCCTGTCCAGCCGCAACCATTTTGGGCGGCACAGAGGCGTCTGCGGGCGCGATGATTTCCACATCAAGACCCGCGTCCTTGAAGTAACCGAGCTTGTCGGCCACGATGATCGGTCCATGATCCGGGTTCACATACCAGTCGAGTATGAGTTTGAATTTATCGTTCGCCTGAGCTGCCTGAGCTGACATCAGGGCGAACGAAGCCGTGGCGCTGAAAAGCGCAGCAAGAATCAGTTTTTTCAATGTTTCCTCCGGTTAGAGCGCATCCCGAAAAGTGTGAAGCGGTTTTCGGACAAGATGCGCGTTAAAGCGAATATTAGGTCTACTTTACATAGGGGCGTGTTACTTCGATCCATTGCCGCACGCGGGCTTCCGGATCAGGATTGAGAGTGATGTCGGTGACGACGGATACAATGTCAGCTCCGGCTTTAAAGACGCCGGGCGCGCGATCGACATTCATGCCGCCAATGCCAACAAGCGGAATATCACCAAGGGTGGCTTTCCATTGACTGACGCGGTCCAGTCCCTGTTCATGCCATTTCATCTTTTTGAGAATGGTCGGATAGACAGGGCCGAGCGCGATATAGGCTGGCTTTAGAGCTAATGCGCGATCAAGTTCAGCCTCATCATGGCTGGATACACCGAGCTTCACGCCGCTCTCGCGGATTGCATCGAGATCGGCATCATCAAGGTCTTCCTGACCGAGATGTATGAAGTCGCAGCCTTTCTCAATCGCCAGTTTCCAGTAGTCATTGACGATGAGCTGGCAATCATATCGCGCGCAAATTTCGCGGGCGGCACGGATTTCTGCGCGCAGTTCGGCGTAGTTCTGATCCTTGATGCGCAGCTGCACGAGTTTGATGCCAAGCGGCACCATGCGCTCACACCAGCTGGCGCTGTCAAAGATCGGGTAGAACGGATCAAGGGCCATTACACAAATGCCTTTCCGATGAGGGGCGTGGAGGGGGCAGCCATATCGCGGGCTTCAATCGGATCGGCTTCATAGGCGATGCGGCCAGCTTCAACTGAAAGTGCAAAAGCGCGGGCGATAGCGGCTGGATCACCTGCTTTGGCAACGGCGGTGTTGATCAGCACGGCATCAAAACCAAGTTCCATGGCGGCTGCAGCGTGCGATGGGACGCCAATACCGGCGTCCACGACCAGTGGAGTATCGGGGAAATGCGCGCGCATGGTTTTAAGTGCATAAGGGTTGTTGAGGCCCCGACCTGAACCAATTGGTGCGCCCCAAGGCATCAACACCTTGCAGCCTGCCTCAATCAGCTTTTCCGCAACCACCAGATCGTCATTCATATAGGGAAAGACCTCAAAACCCTCATCGCAGAGAATACGGGCTGCTTCGACCAGCCCGAAAGGATCGGGCTGCAACGTGTCGTGATCGCCGATGACTTCAAGCTTGATCCAGTTTGTGCCGAAAACGTCTCGCGCCATTTTTGCCGTGGTGACTGCTTCGCGTGCGGTATGGCACCCGGCAGTATTGGGCAAAATCGAAACACCAAGATCCTTGATCAGTGTCCAAAAATCCTGACCGGCACGCATATTCCCGCTCTCGCGCCGCAGCGAAACCGTCACGATTTCCGACTTTGATGAGCGGACGCTGTCAGCAAGAATAGAGGGTGATGGATATTGCGCCGTTCCCAAGAGCAGGCGGCTTTCAAATGTTTTCCCGTAAAATTCCAGCATCTTAGCCTCCCTGCATCGGCGCGAGCACTTCGATGCGATCGCCTTCGCCGATCAGCGTTTCCTCGCGTTCATCGCCTGCAATGAATTCGCCATTGAGCGCGGTTGCGACCACCGCTTCATCAAGTTCGATTTCTGCAAGCAGAGCGAAAAGATTGGCGCTTTTGGTCTCAAAGACCTCGCCATTTAAAACGATGGTCATGCCAGGTTCTCCAGAAGTTCAGGTTGTTGTTCGGCCTCGGTTGCTGCCGCAACCGCCATGCGTGCAACCGCAGGGGAGAGCAGAAAGCCGTGCCGGTAAAGCCCGTTGACATAGATTGTTTGGCCACGCCCTGTTCGAACTTGTCGCACACGCGGCAGATTGTCGGGGAAGGCGGGGCGGGCATCGACGCCGGTTTCCAGAATTTCCGCCTCGCCAAATGCCGGATGCAGTGCATAGGCGGCGCTTAACATTTCCAGCGTCGAGCGAACGCTGATGCCGCCTCTCTCATCGCTTTCGATCATGGTTGCGCCGATCATATGAATGCCGTCACCGCGCGGCACGATGTAGAGCGGAATGCGCGGGTGCAGCAGGCGCACAGGGCGCGAAAGATTGATGTCGCGGGAGCGAACCACCAGCATTTCGCCCTTTACGCCGCGCAGATCCTGCAATTGATCGCGCGCTGCCAGACCACGCGCATCGACGGTGATATCGGTGTCTATTTTTACATCTTTCGCATCTTGCCCGAGATGAAAGACGACGCCTTTCTTTTGCAGGTTTTCGGCAAGTTCGATCAGTGTATTGCGTGGATTGAGGTGGCCTTCCTCAGTAAAGAAAAGCCCCTGCCGGAAACGGCCTGCAAGGTCCGGCTCCAGCGCATCAATCTGTTCGGAATCAATTGTTTCAAAGGCTTGTGTACGACGGGCGAAGCGGCGCAGCTCAGTCGTATCGCGTGTGTGGGAAATGACGAGCGTGCCCTTGCGGTGGACTGTCGAAACATGCCGTTCCCACCAGCTAATCGCTTCTTGCCCCAGCCTGACGACGGGTTCTTTTGCACTCTCGCCTTCGCACCACGGGGCCAGCATTCCGCCTGCAAACCACGAACAGCTGTCGGAGCCGATTGCGGTGCTTTTGGCAATGACAGTGACGGCGTGGCCGGAATCGCTAAATTCTGCGGCACAGGCAAGACCCGCAACACCCGCGCCGATGATGGTGACGCGCATTATGCAATCTCCCACAAAGCGTGGAAGTGATGCACTGGGCCGTGCCCGCTTCCGACCTGCAATGTGTTAGCGGACCGGATGGCCGCTTGCAGATAGGTGTGCGCTTCACGAAGTGCGCGTTCCAGCGAAAGGCCTTTGCCAAGACCGGCTGCAATTGCTGATGAAAGCGTGCATCCGGTTCCATGGGTGTTTTGCGTGTAGATACGCGGCGCTTCCAGCTGGATCGTCGGCAGATTGGCACGGATGAGAAGGTCGGTGCAGATGTCGCCCTCAGCGTGTCCGCCTTTCATCAGCACGGCCTTCGCGCCGAGCTTGAGCAAAGTGCGCCCTTGTTCTTCCGCCTCATCATTATTTCGCGCGATGGCACAATCGAGCAGGCAAGCAGCTTCCGGCCGGTTTGGTGTCAGAAGACATGCAAGCGGGATCAGTTTTTCGCGCAATGTCGAGATTGCGGCTTCGCTTAAAAGCCTGTCGCCGGATTTCGCCACCATCACCGGATCAAGAACCACCGGCCCAGAGAAATGCCCCAGGCCTTTGGCTATTACCTGAATGGTTTCCGGCACCGACACCATGCCGATCTTGACCGAAGCCACATTGAGATCGCTGAAGACTGCATCAATCTGTGCCGCAACGATTTCAGACGGAACATCGTGGACTGCTGTGACAGCTAATGTGTTCTGTGCGGTGATCGCTGTAATGACGCTCGCGCCATAGACATTGAGTGCTGAAAAGGTCTTTAAATCGGCCTGAATGCCAGCACCGCCGCCGCTGTCGGAGCCAGCAATAGTCACGCAAATAGGCACGGATGCACCATTGCTGTTGCTTGCTTTTGTTCGGGAGAGGCTTTGTCTTAAGTCCATCATGTCGTCTCTCATTCCGAACGGAAAATTGAGACGTCATGAACGGGTTTTGGGGCTTTGCCCCACGGAGGATGAAATCCTCCTTGTTCGCGACGCGCCAAACTCCGTTCCCTACGCAGGTATTACCCGGATCAGGTTCAATGGGTTAACGCGGTCAGCGTCTCTCAGCCTTTTGTGTCGCAAGGTCGGATGGAAAACCGTTTAGCGCTTTTCCTGATCTTGCTTCGAAGGCACCCCAACGAATTTTGTGTCTTAGGCATAGGCCGGAACAGCAGGCCGGTCAAGAGACTGTAAAACGACAAATTGCAGGCGCTAAATTAGGGATTTTGATAATTTGTATATAATTTGTTAAAATTATAGACTGTAAGCTATCCACCGGATTGCATCGTCCTGCTACAGACAGTTTGATCTGATTCTCCGGGTTAACTCTCGCATGAGAGCGGAAAACATCCAGTCAGGATTTGTCTGATGAGGGACCAATGATGAGGAAGCGGGAAGCCGGTGAGGCTCACTCGGGTGATGCGATGGTGCGCACATCCGACGAGGATTTCCGCATTCTTTTTACAACTCATCCGACACCCATGTGGGTCTATGATCCTGAAACGCTAGCATTCATTGTCATGAATGAAGCGGCCCATGCGCTTTACGGCTATTCTGCAGACGAAATCCCCGGCATGACAGTGCTTGATATCCGTCCGCAGACCGAGCGGGAGCGGATGTTTGCAGCCGTGCGCGACAGAAGCGATCTTGAGCGTCCCGAACGCTGGCAGCATCTCAAAGCCAACGGCGAAACCATCGAGGTTCTCACTTACGGACGCCAGGTCGTCTTCGACGGCAAGCAGGTCATTCTGGCAATCGTTCAAGACATGACCGAACTGGCAGAGGCGACCCGGCAGGCAAGTCATGTGCAGTCTCTGCTTGATGGACTGGTCAACAACATGCCGCTTGGTGTTTTCGTCAAGGATATGCAGGACGAAGGCCGATATGTTCTCTACAATCAGGCAGCGTCCACGATCAGCGGTCACAATATCGACCATGTAGTTGGCTCGATCGACGCCGAAATTTTTCCAAGCGAGGAAGCAAAGCTTCTGACGCAGCAGGATCGGCTGGCAATGCGCCGCGGCGATGTGTTGACGATTGAGCGGGATATTCGTTGTGCTGACGGCACACCGCGCCGGATGCGGATCATCAAACGTCCCATTCCACCTGTTGAAGGCGATAAATCGCGTTACCTGATCGGGCTTGTCGAAGATATTACTGAGCGACGCGAGACTGAACAGCGCATGACGCATATCGCCATGCACGACAGTCTGACGGATCTGCCGAACCGTGCCTATTTCTCGCAATATATTGAAAATATTCTGAAAAAGGGCGACAGTGCTCCGGCGTTTGCGCTGTTCTATCTCGACATCGACCACTTCAAAACCATTAATGACAGCAGGGGGCACCAGATAGGTGATCTGCTGCTCAATCAGGTGGCGACGCGTCTTAAGAATATCACGACTTGCGATCAGTTTCTCGCGCGACTTGGTGGCGATGAGTTCGCCATCATCTATCGCAGCGATGCGATTTCGCAGATTGCCATGTTTGCTGACCGCCTTCTTTCAGCCTTTCAGGACCCGTTTGATCTCGGTGATACGACGGAATTCGTGTCTTGCAGTCTTGGTATCGCTCAGGCGCCTCTGCATGGTGAAGATACCGACGTGCTGATGCGCAATGCTGATTTGGCGCTTTATGCCGCCAAGGCGGATGGTCGGCGAACGTTCCGCTTCTACCAACATTCGCTGCGACTGGCTGTTGAGAAACGCCATGCGATGACGACTGATCTGCGGGTGGCCTTGGCCGCGAAGCAGTTCGAGCTGCATTACCAACCGATCTTCAATCTGGAATCAGGTCGTATATCCGGGTTTGAAGCCCTGCTGCGCTGGCGTCATCCATCGCTGGGCATGGTCTCGCCGGTTGAGTTCATTCCGATTGCAGAGGAAGCCGGGCTTATCGGCCCCATCGGCGATTGGGTGCTGAGACAGGCTTGTTGTCAGGCAGCTTCCTGGCCGGATGAGATCAAAGTTTCGGTCAATCTTTCTCCGGTGCAGTTCAATCAGACGACGCTGCTCGATTCCGTCACGGAAGCGCTTGATGAGGCGGCTTTATCTCCAGAACGTCTCGAACTTGAAATCACGGAATCCGTATTCCTGCAAAACAGCAAACACAATATTGAACTGCTGTTTGAGTTGCGCCGCCTGGGCGTGCGGATTGCCATGGATGATTTCGGCACTGGCTATTCATCGCTCAGCTATCTGCGCTCGTTCCCGTTCGACAAGATCAAGGTTGACCGCAGTTTTGTATCGGGCATCGAAGTCGATACCCGTGATCTTGCGATCATTCAGGCGGTCGCCACGCTGGGCGCTGGTTTTCGGATTGTAACGACTGCTGAAGGCGTGGAAACCACGCAGCAGCTTGAATGCCTGCGCAAGCAGAATTTCGGCGAGGTGCAGGGCTTCCTGATGGGGCGTCCAATGCCTGCAGCTGAGGTGCCAGAATTCATCCAGACCCGCTGCGGATCAATCCTCGCTGCAATGCAGCCGCAGAACGAAATGGCCATCTGAAAATCATTTATGAATAAGGCTTGACCTTCCAACGGTGGGAAGGGTTACTTATGATGCAACTCAGTATCTAGCCCTTTAAAAAGGGGCTGCAGCATCGGCTCAAAAATCGGCAACGATCTTCGGAAAGCACGATGCGCAGAAGAAGGGATTGCCATGAACAAGCCAGTCAAATCCGAAAACACAAGTTTCGCCATTCCCGTCGAGGGCATGAGCTGTGCCTCCTGCGTGTCATCTGTTGAGAAGGCTGTCGCGAAAGTGCCGGGCGTTGACAAGGTGTCTGTCAATCTTGCGACCGAGCGCGCCGATGTGACCTTCAAGGCCGCACCCGACATGCCAGCAGTCATCGATGCGATCCGCAAGGCAGGCTATGACGTGCCGTCGGGAAGTGCCGATCTCGCCATTGAAGGCATGAGCTGTGCTTCCTGTGTGAGCAAGGTTGAAAAGGCATTGAATGCCGTGCCTGGCGTAACCCGCGCCAGCGTTAATCTCGCGACCGAACGCGCTCATGTCGAATTGGCTGGCCAGGTGCCGCTTGGTGATCTTATCAAGGCGGTTGAAACCGCGGGCTATGAAGCGCGTTCTCTTGAAGAGGCACGCAGCGATGCCAAGCAGGAAACGCAATCCGACAAGCGCGATGCGGAAGCGCTTGAGCTGAAAAAGAACGTCATCCTTGCTGCGGTTCTGACCCTGCCGGTTTTCATTCTTGAAATGGGATCGCATATCGTTCCAGCGGTGCACATGTTCGTCATGGACACGATTGGAATGCAGAACAGCTGGTATTTCCAGTTTGTGCTGACAACACTTGTCCTCTTCGGCCCGGGTATGCGCTTTTTCAAGAAAGGCATTCCGGCCCTTCTGCGTGCCGCACCCGACATGAACTCGCTGGTGGTTGTCGGAACAGCCGCCGCATGGGGCTTTTCGGTCGTTGCAACCTTCTGGCCGGATATTCTGCCAGCAGGAACAGTCAACGTCTATTTCGAGGCCGCTGCTGTTATTGTCACGCTGATCCTGATTGGCCGTTATCTGGAAGCTCGTGCCAAGGGCCGAACCTCGGCTGCGATCAGCCGTCTCGTTGGCTTGCAGGCCAAGTCGGCCCGCGTGCTGCGCAATGGCGACGCGATTGATGTGCCGCTTGAAGATGTGCGCGTTGGCGATATCGTTCAGGTGCGTCCGGGCGAGAAAGTCCCCGTCGATGGCGAGGTGATCGAAGGCTCGTCCTTTGTGGATGAATCGATGATTACCGGCGAACCCGTACCCGTTGCCAAGGAAGAGGGCGCGGAAGTCGTCGGCGGCACGATCAACAAAACCGGCGCCTTCACATTCCGTGCAACCAAGGTTGGCCGTGATATGGTCATCTCGCAGATCGTGCGGATGGTCGAAGATGCGCAGGCGGACAAGCTGCCTATTCAGGCCAAGGTCGATAAGGTCACAGGCTCGTTCGTGCCTGCGGTTATGGCTGCTGCGGTCCTTACTTTCATAGCATGGCTGGTTATCGGCGGCACAGCCATGATGGGCTACGCGCTGGTCAATGCTATTGCGGTTGTCATTATCGCCTGCCCATGTGCCATGGGACTGGCAACGCCGACCTCGATCATGGTGGGCGCGGGTCGCGCTGCAGAATTTGGCGTTCTGTTCCGTCGTGGTGACGCGCTGCAAACCTTGCGTGATGCATCGGTGATTGCGGTCGACAAAACCGGCACGCTGACACAAGGTAAGCCGGCTTTGGCGCATTTCGCCGTTGTCGATGGCACCGACAAGGATGAAGCCCTGGCGCTGGTTGCAGCGGTGGAAGCACGTTCCGAGCATCCAATTGCTGATGCGATTGTGACGGCTGCAAAGGAAAAGGGACTGAAACTTGCCGATGTTTCGGCCTTTGAATCCGTTCCCGGTTTCGGGCTTAAGGCCAGCGTTTCAGGCCGTGAAGTTGCCATTGGTGCTGATCGCTATATGGCGAAGCTCGGTCTGGATGTAGCGGTGTTTGCGGATGATGCGAGCCGTCTTGGCGATGAAGGCCAGACCCCACTTTATGCAGCAATCGACGGCAAGCTCGCTGCCATTATCACGGTTGCCGACCCGATGAAGGAAACCACGCCCGCCGCCATTGCTGCCATGCATGAGCAGGGTCTCAAAGTCGCGATGATTACCGGCGACAACCGCCGCACTGCTCAGGCGATTGCCAAGCGCCTTGGCATTGATGAAGTGGTTGCGGAAGTGCTGCCGGACGGCAAGGTCGAAGCTTTGAAGCGCCTTTCGGCTGGGGGCAAGCGCATTGCCTTTGTGGGTGACGGCATCAATGATGCACCAGCTTTGGCTTCCGCCGATGTGGGTATTGCGATTGGCACAGGCACGGATATTGCGATTGAAAGCGCTGATGTTGTGCTGATGTCAGGTGATCTGCGTGGCGTGGTCAATGCGATTGCAATCTCAAAGGCCACAATCCGCAACATCAGCGAAAACCTGTTCTGGGCTTTTGCCTATAACGTGGCGTTGATTCCGGTTGCCGCTGGTATTCTTTATCCGTTTACCGGCACGCTTCTTTCGCCGGTGCTGGCAGCAGGTGCGATGGCGCTTTCGAGCATCTTCGTGCTGAGCAATGCTTTGCGCCTGCGCAGTTTCAAAAGCCCGATGGCCTGATTATTGGGTTATCCTGTCGGCAGTCTTCTCGCTGCCGACAGGCGATATTGCTTTTAAACATTTGCCACTGGATTTTTTATTTTGCCGCCTATGTGGATGAGCAGGCAAGCCGTGTTGCGCAGCAATCAATTTGCTGCGACACTTCTACCAATATGAGGCCTACCCAAATCAGAAATGCATCGAATTCGGTTTAATCCGTGCATCTTTGTTTCAAGTAACAGTCATGCACGGCGGGACTGCAGTCACTACTTGAAGGGGGTAATGTCTTGCTTGTTTCTCTGACGTCTATTCTGTTTTTACTGATTGGTCTTGCGCTCGGCGCAGCCGGTATCTACCTCGCCACATTGGGTGGCAGCTGGGCCTTCATAGCGATTGCTGTAGGCTTTCTGCTGACCGGCTTCTTTCTTCTCAAACGAAGCTCTCTGGCGCTCTGGATTTACGCGCTGGTCATCCTTGGAGCGCTCGGCTGGGCGGTTTATGAAGTTGGCTTCGATTGGTGGCGGCTTGGCTCAACCGGCGGCATCATTGTTCTGCTTGGCCTTTGGCTGCTCACGCCATGGGTCAGAAAGCCGCTGAACGGCGGTGGCTTGCCACTCACGATAGCGACGCTCGCAGCACTTGTTGTTGCCGGCTATTCGATGACGCAGGACCCAACCAGCATCAATGGCAACCTACCAACGGAAAAGGTTGCCGCAACGCCTGATCTCGGTGGCAATGTGCCTGATGGTGAATGGCACCAATATGGGCGCACACCTTACGGACAGCGCTACTCGCCGCTTGCACAGATAACGCCTGAAAATGTCTCCAAACTTCAGGTCGCCTGGCAATACCAGACCGGTGATGTGAAGCAGCCGGAAGATGTGGGTGAAACCACCTATCAGGTGACGCCACTCAAAATCGGCGACTCGCTCTTCCTTTGCACGCCGCATAACTGGGCTATCGCCCTTGATGCTGCGACCGGCAAGGAAAAGTGGAAGTTCGATCCGAAGGTCGGCTTCAACACCGATCGCCAGCACCAGACCTGCCGTGGCGTCAGCTACTGGAAGGATTCGACCGCAACTGCTGGTGCGAAATGTTCGGAACGCGTTTATCTGCCAACGTCTGATGCCCGTCTGATCGCGCTGGATACGCAAAGCGGCGAGATCTGCACCGATTTCGCCAATGGCGGTACGCTCGATCTCAGCCACGGCATGAAATATAATCCGGCAGGTTACTACTACTCGACCTCGCCACCGGCGGTCGTGGGTGACAAGATCATTGTCGGCGGTGCAGTCAATGATAATTACTCGACTGAAGAACAGTCGGGCGTCATTCGCGCCTTCGATATCCGTACCGGAGAGCTGCTGTGGAACTGGGATTCGGGAAATCCCGATGTCACCACACCTCTGCCGGAAGGTCAGCACTATACGACCAATTCTCCGAACAGCTGGTCGGTATCGAGTGTTGATGAAAAGCTTGGTCTGATCTTCATTCCACTTGGCAATCAGGTGCCGGATCAGCTCGGCATGGACCGCAGCGAAAATGTCGAAAAATATTCGTCGTCCATCGTGGCGCTGGATGTGAACACCGGGCAGGTGAAGTGGGTTCGCCAGACCGTCCACCACGATCTGTGGGACATGGACGTTCCAGCACAGCCGGTCCTGCTTGATATCAATGGCGTTCCCGCGCTGGTTGGTCCGACCAAGCAGGGCGATCTCTATGTGCTCGACCGCCGCACTGGCGAGCCGATCATCCCGATCAGTGAGATGGCGGCACCGACGGGTGCAATCCCGGAAGATCACACATCACCAACGCAACCGATCTCTGATCTGACATTCAGCCCGCCACCGCTCAAGGAAAGCGATATGTGGGGCGTGACATTGTTCGATCAGCTCGCCTGCCGCATTGCGTTCCACAAGCATTTCTATGAGGGACGTTACACGCCGCCGTCGCTCAAAGGCACGATTGTCTATCCGGGCAATTTCGGTGTCTTCAACTGGGGCAGCGTGGCGGTCGACCCTGAGCGTCAGGTGATGTTTGGTATGCCGACCTATCTCGCTTTCACCTCGCGCCTTGTGCCGCGTGCGGATATTCCGCCGCGCGGTCAGGACGAGAAGGGCAGCGAACAGGGCCTGAACCGCAATGATGGCGCGCCTTACGGCGTGTTCATGGGGCCATTCCTGAGCCCGCTGGGCATTCCGTGTCAGTCGCCGCCATGGGGCTATGTCGCGGGTGTCGATCTGCGCACAGGCAAGACGGTCTATAAGCACCGCAACGGTACGATCCGTGACATGGCACCGGTTCCGCTGCCATTCAAGGTGGGCGTACCGGGCATTGGTGGTCCGATGATCACCGCTGGTGGCGTAGCCTTCCTGGGTGCTGCGGTGGATGATTATCTCCGTGCTTATAATCTCACCAATGGTGAGGTTCTGTGGGAAGCGCGTCTGCCTGCAGGCGGTCAGTCCACACCAATGACCTACACCGTCGGTGATCAGCAATTCGTGCTGATGGTCGCGGGCGGTCATGGTTCGGTCGGCACCAAGCCGGGCGACTATGTGATTGCCTATACGCTGCCGAAATAAAGCGCGTCTTTCGGACCGAGATGCGCGTAATACCAAAACTCCATGAGTATGACTCATGGAGTTTTGGTTAAGCCCGAGTGGCAATTGAACTTTTTCAAGGCGTGATGCGTCAGCATCTTGAGCCGCCTTGGTATAAAAGTAATCGACAGCGCACATCAAACAGAAACGCCGGGAAATTCCCGGCGTTTTGCTTTTATGCTCTTATCTCTCAAAGGCGCCCGTCAGATTTTTCCGTGCAACAATTCGCCTTTGCGCGGGGCTGGGCGAACGGCCTTCGGTGCGCTGTGGCTGGCAAGCTCATGGATGATCGGGCAATCGGGCCGGTTGTCGCCATGGCAATTATGGGCGAGGTGACGCAGCGTATCAGCCATGTTCTGCAACTGCTTCATCTTGGCTTCGAGGTCTTCGACATGCTGCAATGCGACTTTCTTCACATCGGAAGATGCACGATTGCGGTCGCGCCAGAGGGCAAGCAGTTCCTTGATCTGTTCGACCTGAAATCCAAGATCACGACTTGATCGGATGAAACGCAGCGTTTCGACATCATTTTGCGTATAGACGCGATAACCCGAGCTGGTTCTGTCGGCAGCCTCGATAAGCCCGATGGTTTCATAATGGCGGATCATTTTCGCCGATATGCCCGATGCTTTGGCGGCTTGCCCGATATTCATCCCATTCCTCGCTGTTTCCTGATTTTACAGGATATAGGAACGGTGAGGCGCTATTCAAAGAGCCTTTTGGGCAAGTATTATACGATTGTCAGACTGAAAAATTGTGATGGTTAGAAATTCCCTCCTGTCAGATAGCTGACAGGAGGGCCGTCTCGAAATATATAATCAGGCAGAGAAATAATTCTGCGTGCCGTGCGCCTCGATAGCCTGTGCAAGGCGTTCCAGTGCATGAACATAGGCTGCTGAGCGAACAGTTACCTTGTGCTGCTTGGCATGGTTCCAGATGGCGCGGCCTTCACGTTCCATGATGGTCTTCAGGCGCTCATGGATTTCTTCAAGCGTCCAGTAATATCCTTGGCGGTTCTGAACCCATTCAAAATAGGAAACCGTCACGCCACCGGCATTGGCCAGAATATCCGGCAGAACGATAACGCCCTTTTGCTCGAGAATTTTGTCGGCTTCTGGCGTCACAGGACCGTTTGCCAGCTCAACAATCAACTTGCTCTTGATGGAAGCGGCGTTGTCGACATGGATCATGTTTTCCATGGCGCTTGGCGCAAGCACATCGCAATCAACTGCAAGCAGTTCATCAGCGCTGATCGCTTCATGACCGTTGCTGCCAGCGGTGGAAACAACCGACTTGCCCTGATCCTTGGCTTTCAACAACAGGTCAAGATCAAGACCGTTTGCGCAATAAACAGCACCCGACGAATCCGAAACGGCAACGATCTTATGGCCGTCGCTGGCCATCAGTTTTGCAAAGAACTGACCGGCATTGCCGAAGCCCTGAACGGTGACGCGAAGCTGCGACGCAAGGCCAAGATCATGCGCCAGATGGCGAACGAGATAGAAGCCGCCGCGTGCGGTCGCATCATTACGACCCAGTGAACCGCCGAGTGCTAGTGGCTTGCCGGTGATAACCGCAGGCGAAGACTGACCGACGATCTGCGAATATTCGTCTGCCATCCAGCCCATAATCATGGAGTTGGTATAGACGTCTGGTGCCGGAATATCGCGGTCCGGGCCGATAATGCCGGAGAAAGCCTGAATATAGGCGCGCGAAAGGCGCTCAAGTTCTGCCTTGGAAAGCTTGCGAGGATCGACCTGGATTGCGCCCTTGCCGCCGCCGTAAGGCAGATTCATGACGGCGCACTTGAAGGTCATCCAGAAAGCGAGAGTTTCGACTTCTTCAGCCGTTGATTCGGGATGGTAGCGAATGCCGCCCTTGGTTGGTCCGCGGGTGTCGTCATAACGGCAGCGCCATGCAAGAAAGGATTTGCGCGAACCGTCATCCATACGGATCATCAAGCGCACTTTCATCGTTTCACGGGCGTATTTCAGCTTCTCGATAACATCTGGATCGATATTGATGTGGCTTGCCGCCTCGTCCAGACGAACGAGTGCGCTTTCGAGTAGATTCTCCTTAGTCATCAAATCACCTTTCTTGCTTTTACCCCTCTTTAAAGAGGCGTTTATGAACGCTTGAGTAGCGCTTCACGCAATAAAAGAAAAGAGAAAAGGACAACAATATTGTCCTATTATGATAAAAACTATTTGGAAGCTTTCTAATATTATTAGTTACTAATATTAAGGACTTGGCGGTTCCATCTGGTTGTCGTCTCGGACAACCAGAAATCTGCCAAACCCAAGCTTGACCAATCAGGCGCTGGTCAGCTCTGCTTTAAAAATCCACGCTCAACACCTTCCGCGATAATCCGCTGTGCAGCTTCCCAAAGCGTGTCTGATGCGTGGGAAATCGGTGACTTCCGATCAAGCACTACAGGCGCAGTTACGCCGGGCGTATGCCAGGTGCCGCCACTTGTGAAGAAGTTGTGCAGGAGTGGTTGCAGCCGATCCATCGCGCGGGCAAACTGCGCTTCTGCTGTTTTGCGTGCCTCGAACTCATCCCAAAGGGCGCGGAATTCCAGCGCCTGATCTTCGGGCAGAATGCCGAATATCCGGGTGGCTGCCTGCATTTCACGCTCTTCCTGGTCGAGCGCACCTGCATCGTCATAGATAAAGGTGTCGCCTGCATCGATCTCAACGATGTCATGGATGATCAGCATCTTGAGCACACGCAGCAGATCGACATTCTCATTCGCATGTTCCTGCAAGACCATTGCCATCAGCACCAGCTCCCAGGTGTGTTCGGCATCGTTTTCGCGGCGCGACGCATCCAGCAGCGGTGTCCGACGAATGACCTGCTTCAGCTTTTCGACTTCAAGAATGAACTGGAACTGTTGCCGCAATCTGGCATTCGGCACGAGACTCGCGAATTCGCTTTCAGGCAGGTCGAGCGGCTTAAGCGGCAGTGTGTCGGTCATTGGCAATCCAGTCGTAGCGTTGGTCGAAGCAATCAAATGCCCGGCTACTACTGGCTTGCTGCCGATCGAATTGCAACGCCTAATCATCCATGAAGGATCATGTCGCGAAATGGTGCCGATGTCGTATTTATGACGTCTTTTGACGCAAGCCTGCTGTCGATATCGTCCGCGACCCAATACAAATATCTACAGAGGTTTTTCATGCGCCACATGGGAGCGTGAACCGTAAGACTGGTGGTTTGTATATGTCCCGCTTTTCGTTAGCTTCTATCGTTGGCAACGCGCTTTCCGGTAACAAGAACTGGAAGCCGCAATGGCCGAATGCCGAACCCAAGGCCGAATATGATGTGATCATTGTCGGCGCTGGCGGGCATGGTCTGGGTGCCGCCTATTATCTGGCCAAGGAACATGGCATCACCAATGTTGCGGTCATCGAAAAAGGCTGGCTTGGCGGCGGTAATACCGGGCGCAACACCACCATTATCCGCTCCAACTATCTTTATGATGAGAGCGCGCATCTTTACGAACATGCGATGAAGCTGTGGGAAGGCTTGAGCCAGGACCTAAACTACAATGTCATGTTCTCGCAGCGCGGCGTGATGATGCTGGCGCATACGGTGCATGATGTGCAGAGCTTCAAGCGCCATATCCATGCCAACCGTCTCAACGGCATCGACAATGAATGGCTGACCAAGGAGCAGGCGAAGGAATATTGCCCGCCGCTCGATATTTCGGCCAATGCGCGTTATCCGGTTGTTGGTGCGACCTTGCAGCGGCGCGGCGGCGTTGCCCGTCACGATGCGGTTGCATGGGGCTATGCACGCGGTGCGACGGAGCGCGGCGTTGATATCATCCAGAATTGCCCGGTTACGGCCATTCGCCGCGATGCTTCGGGTCGCGTGACCGGCGTTGATACGCCACGCGGTTTCATCAAGGCGAAGAAAGTGGCCGTTTCTGCCGCTGGTAGCACCTCCATTGTCATGGACACGGCAGGCGTTCGTATGCCGCTCGAAAGTTACCCGCTACAGGCGCTGGTGTCCGAGCCGGTCAAGCCGATCTTCCCTTGCGTGGTCATGTCCAACACGGTCCACGCCTATATCAGCCAGTCCGATAAGGGCGAGCTGGTGATCGGTTCCGGTACCGACCAATATGTGTCCTACAGCCAGCGCGGCGGTCTGCCATTGATTGAGCATACGCTTGCGGCCATCTGCGAAGTCTTCCCGATCTTCACCCGTATGCGGATGCTGCGCAAATGGGGTGGTATTGTTGACGTGACGCCGGATCGTTCGCCGATCATTGGCAAGACGCCGGTTCCGGGCCTGTTTGTGAATTGCGGCTGGGGCACGGGTGGCTTCAAGGCGACACCGGGTTCGGCGCATGTCTTTGCGCATACAATTGCCCGCGACGAGCCACACTGGATCAATGCGCCATTTACGCTTGAACGCTTCACCACCGGTCGCCTGATCGATGAAGCGGCTGCTGCCGCCGTGGCTCACTAAGGAAATAGGGGAAACACAAAATGCTTCTAATCCGTTGCCCTTATTGTGAGATGGAACGCCCAGAGCTTGAGTTCGCCTATGCGGGCGAAGCGCATATTGCGCGTCCAGCCGACCCCTCGACGCTTTCCGATGATGAATGGCGTGATTTCCTGTTCACGCGTTCCAATCCACGCGGCACCCATTATGAACGCTGGCGGCATATCAATGGCTGCGGTCGCTTCTTCAATGCGGTGCGCGACACGGTGAGCGACAAGTTTGTCACTACCTACAAGGCCGGTGAACCCCGTCCTGCTTTGGCAGAAACTCCGGCTGCGGAGACGAAATAATGACCGATATGCGCATTCATAACAAAGGCCGTGTCAACAAGGCCAAGTCCGTGCGATTCAGCTTCAACGGCAAGACCTATTCCGGTTTTGAAGGTGATACGCTGGCTTCCGCCATGCTTGCCAATGGCGAACATCTGGCCGGTCGTTCGTTTAAATATCACCGTCCGCGCGGCATTCTTTCTGCTGGTTCCGAAGAGCCGAATGCGCTGATGGGCGTCTCAAGAGGACCGGGTCGTTGCGAGCCGAACACCCGCGCCACGGTTCTCGAACTCTATGACGGCCTCAAGGCCGAAACCCAGAACCATTGGCCATCATTGAAGCACGATGTCGGCGCGATCAATGATGCGCTCTACATGTTCTTCTCGGCAGGTTTTTACTACAAGACCTTCATGTGGCCGAAGAGCTTCTGGAACAAGGTCTATGAGCCTTTCATCCGAGGTGCTGCCGGTCTTGGCAAATCACCATCCGAACCGGACCCGGACACCTATGCCAGCCGCTATGCTTTCTGCGATGTGTTGATCGCTGGTGGTGGACCTGCCGGTCTGGCGGCTGCTTTAGAGGCCGCAAAAAGTGGCGCAAAGGTTATTCTCGTTGACGAACAGGCCGAATTTGGCGGCTCGCTTCTGTCGGAACCAGAGCCGGTCATCAATGGCCGTGCAAGCTGGGATTGGCTCAATGAAACCATAGCGGCCCTTAAAGCCAATCCGAATGTCACGCTTTTGCCGCGCACAACCGCCATTGGCTATTACCATCAGAACATGGTCGGCCTTTGTGAGCGCCTGACCGATCATCAGGCCAAGCCCGCCACCAATGCGCCGCGTGAACGCATGTGGCGCGTGCGCGCAAAGCAAGTGGTGCTGGCGCAGGGCGCGATTGAAAAGCCGCTGGTCTTTGCAGGCAATGACCGTCCCGGCGTGATGCTGGCGTCCGCTGCACGCACCTACCTCAACCGTTACGGCGTCAAGGTCGGAAATCAGGCTGTCGTTGTCACCTCGCACGACAGCGCATGGCTCGCGGCTTTCGATCTAGCGGTTGCAGGCGTCAAGGTTCCAGCCATCATCGATGTGCGTTCAAGTGTTGCCGACAGCCTTATCAATCGTGCAAAAATGCTCGGCATTGAAACACTGACCGGCTGGACTGTGACGGACACATGCGGACGCCATCGCGTGTCGTCGGTCCGCGCTAATCCGGTTTCTAACGGCTCGGTCGGTGCTGCCCGCACGATCTCGTGCGATGTGCTTTTGATGTCTGGCGGCTGGAATCCGAGCGTGCATCTGTTCTCGCACACGAAAGGCTCGCTTGTCTGGGATGAGGCACGTCAGATCTATCTGCCGGGCGAACGCACTGAGGAAAGCCGTTGTGCCGGTGCAGGCAATGGCAATTTCGATTTGCAGGCCGCATTGCGTGAGGGTGCGGAAGCGGGTGCTGCTGCCGCCTCGGATGCCGGGCATAAGTCCAAGGCGTCTGAATATGCAGTCGCCGGTGATTTTGTCTGCGATGGTGTGAGCTGTCGCGAATTGCCAACGGATCGCGATCCGGGCAAAGCCAAGGCTTTCATCGATTTCCAGAACGATGTGACCGCCAAGGATATTCGTCTGGCCGTGCGCGAGGGTTTCCATTCCATCGAGCACGTTAAACGTTATACCACCAATGGCATGGCGACCGATCAGGGTAAAACCTCCAACATCAACGGTCTGGCTGTTGCCGCCGACGCACTCAAGCGCCCGACGCCGCAGGTTGGTCTCACCACTTTCCGCCCGCCTTACACACCAACGACCTTTGGCGCTTTCTGCGGTTATAATCGCGGCAAATTGTTTGATGTCACGCGCAAGACGCCAATTGATAGCTGGGCCGAACAGCATGGCGCAGCTTTCGAGCCAGTCTCGCTGTGGCGTCGCGCATGGTATTTCCCGAAAACTGGCGAAGACATGCATCAGGCCGTGGCGCGTGAATGCAAGGCAACCCGCCAGTCGCTTGGCATGTTCGATGCCTCCACACTTGGCAAGATCGAAGTGGTCGGCCCGGATGCCGCGGAATTCATGAACCGCATGTACACCAACCCATGGACGAAGCTTGGTGTCGGGCGCTGCCGTTATGGTCTGCTGCTTGGCGAAGATGGTTTCATCCGCGATGACGGTGTTGTTGGACGTCTGACACAGGATCGTTTCCATGTGACGACCACAACCGGCGGTGCCGCGCGTGTTCTCAATATGATGGAAGACTATCTCCAGACCGAATGGCCGGACCTTAAAGTGCGGCTGACCTCGACCACCGAACAATGGGCCGTGGTGGCAATCAATGGCCCGAATGCCCGCAAGCTCATCGAGCCAATGGTCGAAGGTCTGGATATTTCTGACGAAGCTTTCCCGCATATGTCGGTTGCGGAATGTAAATTCCTGGGCGTGCCAGCGCGTCTCTTCCGCATGAGCTTCACCGGCGAGCTGGGCTATGAAATCAACGTGCCCGCCCGTTACGGTCTGTCGCTGTGGAAGGCGCTTTATGAGGCCGGTCAGCAATATGACATCACGCCTTACGGCACCGAAACCATGCACGTTCTGCGCGCGGAAAAAGGCTATATCATTGTCGGTCAGGATACTGACGGCACGGTGACGCCTGATGATGCAAGCCTTGGCTGGGCCGTCGGCAAGCAGAAGCCGGATTTCGTTGGCAAACGTTCGCTCACCCGTCCCGACATGTTGAAAAAGGACCGCAAACATCTGGTCGGTCTTCTCACCAACGATCCTAAGCTGGTGCTGGAGGAAGGCGCGCAGATTGTCGTTGATCCAAAACAGGCGCTGCCTATGACCATGCTTGGTCATGTCACTTCGTCCTATTGGAGCGAGGCGCTTGGCCGGTCTATCGCGATGGCCGTGATATCAGGTGGTAAGGATCGTATGGGCGAAACGCTTTATATGCCGATGCCTGATGGCACAGTGCATGAAGCGGTGGTTTCGGGCATGGTCTTCTACGACCCCGAAGGTAAGAAGCTGAACGGATAAGGATTGAACCATGCTTGTTGAAACCAAACCTTATTCGAACCGCAAGGTCGTCATTCCCGGTCGCCTGGAAATCCATGCAGCCGATGACGCTGCCCGCTTCGTCCTACGGATTGCTCCGGAAAAACTGGCCCTGGCTGAAAAGGCACTGGGTGCAAAGTTCCCGGCTAAGATCGGTGGCCTTACGCGCAGTGGCGATATTGCTGTTGCCTGCATCGGACCGGATGAATGGTATATCTGGGCAGATGAAAGTAAGGCGGACGCCATTACACAGGCCTTTGCCAAGCTCTACGAGAGTGAGCCGCACAGCCTGACGGAAGTCAGTCACCGCGAAACCGGCATCGACATTTCCGGCCCCCAAGCCGAATGGCTGTTGAATGCCGCTTCCCCGCTTGAGTTCTCAAAGATGAGCTTTCCGGGTGCTGCTCGCACGATCTTCGATCATGCCCAGATCATTCTGTTGAAGTGGGATGCGGATCATTACCGGATCGAAGTGTGGAACTCATTCGCTGATCACGTCTGGACCTTGCTGGAACTGGCCAGCAATGAAGTCGAATTGACACTCTGATTGATCCTTTATTTCCTTAAAAACGCCGCCCCACTGGGCGGCGTTTTTGCATTAGAGCGCATCCCGAAAAGTATGAAACGGCTTCGCGGGGAAATCAGTCCACTGGACTGATTTCTTATCCCGCTTCGATCGGAAAAAGATGCGCGTCAAAATAAGAGATTAGAGCGCCGATCTGATCCAATCAGATCGAAATGCGCTCTAATACCTCAATTTCAGCCTTGCCTTCTATAAATCCATATGTGAAGACTATATTCACATAAGAAATTCATGAGGAGGGAATTTCCCGATGTCGGAAAGCGAACTGCCACTGAGCGGGCTTGTCGTTGTCGATATGAGCCAGTTTTTGTCGGGGCCTTATTGCTCGTTGCGTCTGATGGATCTGGGCGCGCGCGTCATCAAGATTGAACGGCCTGATGGTGGCGATCTTTCGCGCAGACTTTATCTGAGCGACACGGAAATCGGGGGCGATTCCACGATTTTTCATGCGATCAATCGCGGCAAGGACAGTCTTGCGATCGATCTCAAAAATCCCGACGATCTGGCTGCGCTGAAAAAGCTTCTCACACAGGCCGATGTGCTGATCCAGAATTTCCGCCCCGGTGTCATCAAGCGGCTTGGTCTTGATTACGAGGCAGCCAAAGAAATCAATCCGCGTCTCGTCTATGCATCGATCAGCGGCTATGGCGAAGAGGGTCCATGGGTCGGTCGTCCCGGACAGGATCTGCTGGCGCAGGCGCGATCGGGCCTCATGTGGCTCAATGGTGATGAGGGGCAAGGGCCTGTTCCATTCGGTCTGGCGGTTGCCGATATGCTGGCAGGGGCTGCAGCCGCACAGGGAATTCTCGCAGCGCTGGTTCGCCGCGGCATCACCAATAAAGGTTCGCATGTCGAGACCAGCCTTCTCGAAGCGCTGGTTGATTTCCAGTTTGAAGTGCTGACCACCCACCTTAACGATGGCCGTCGCCTGCCAAAGCGTTCCGATTTCCGCAGTGCCCACGCCTATCTCGCAGCACCTTACGGTGTCTATCCGGCAGCGGACGGTTATCTCGCAATGGCCATGATGCCGATTGCGAAACTGGCACCACTGCTTGAAACAGATACGCTTGCGCCATTCATTGCCGATCCGAAAGTTGCTTTCGCAAAACGCGATGAGATTAAGCGGCTGATTGCTGCCCGCATTGCCGAGAAAACCGTCGATGAATGGCTCGCCATTCTGGAACCGGCTGATATCTGGTGCGCCCGCGTTCTCAACTGGGAAGAACTGCTCGCAAGCGAAGGTTTTTCAACCCTCGACATGCTCCAGACGGTGACGCGTGAAGATGATGTTTCCATCACCACCACACGTTCCCCACTGCGCATCAACGGACAGCGCCCGAAGGTGGCACGCGCCGCGCCGCGCATTGGCGAGAACAGCAAAACAATCCGCGAGGAGTTCGGTCTATGAGCACGATCAAGCTTAAAGGCATGACCTGGAGTCACCCGCGCGGCTATGATCCGATGGTCGCAGGCGCCGAACAATGGCTTGCTGACAAGGGCGTTGAAATCGAGTGGGAAAAGAGGTCGCTACAGGATTTCGAGACCTTTCCGGTTGAGGAACTGGCACGCAATTTCGATATGATCGTAATCGACCATCCGCATGTGGGCCAGATCACCAAGGAAGGCTGTCTGCTGCCGCTTGATGTGCCGGGCCGCGAAACGGAACTGAAAGAACTTGCCGCTGGCTCTGTGGGCGAATCCTTCCCAAGCTATAACTGGCAGGGGCGGCAATGGGCGTTTCCGCTGGATGCAGCAACACAGGTTCAGGCATGGCGTCCGGACCTGATGGACAAGCCAGCCACCTCATGGGGCGAGGTGCTGCGTTTGGCGCGCGCCGGGAAAGTCCTGCTGCCACTCCGCTCGCCGCATTCGCTGATGTGCTTTTATACACTCGTTGCCAATGCCGGAACGCCTTGCGCGGTTGAAGGCGAGCTGATCGCTGTTGAGGATGGCGCGAAAGCTTTTGAGCAACTGCGCGAGGTTGCTTCGCTGGTTAAGCCTGAATGTTTCGGCATGGACCCGATTGCGGTGTTTGAGGAAATGGCAGAGCCAGAATCCGAAATCGCCTGTTCACCGCTGATTTACGGCTATGTGAACTATGCCATGCCGGGCTTCCGCGATCGCCTGATCCGTTTTGCCGATATTCCATCGGGTCCAGCAGGTGTTGCAGGCTCGGCTCTGGGTGGCACGGGTATTGCGGTTTCAGCCTTCAGCAAGCATCCGGAAGCGGCAATCGACTTCGCCTATTGGATTGCAAGCGGTGAGGTGCAGAAAGGGCTTTACGCGGCGTCCAACGGTCAGCCGGGACATGCGGATGCATGGGAAGATGATGGTGTGAATGCGGCGACGTCTGACTTCTATCGCGATACGCGCGCAACGTTGGAAGGGGCATGGGTGCGTCCGCGTCACGATGGCTATATGCCGTTTCAGGAAGCAGCTTCCGAGCGTATCAATAAGGGCTTGCTCGACAATGAGAAGGCGGAGGTCGTTGTCGCCGATCTCAACCGGCTTTTCCGCGAAAGCTTTTAATTCAACAAATTGGCTGGCGAGAAACTCGCCAGCCTTTAAGTTTAAATTTTCCAGATGCGCTGCGCATTGTCGGCAAGAAGCAGTGCCTTTTCGTCTTCGCTGCATCCTTTAAGCAGCGCATGGGTTGTCGCCACCCATGTGGAAAGCCCGGCATCGACGTTACTCGCTAAGGTGCAGACAGGCCAATCGCTTCCCCATACAATCCGCTCCCAGCCGAATGACTGAATCACATGCTCTACATAGGGGCGCAGCGTGTCGACGGTCCAGCTTTCAGCATCGGCATAGGCCACCACGCCAGAGATTTTGGCGACCACATTGTCGCGTTGCGCAATCTCGGCAATCCCCTTTTGCCAGACTTCCAGCGCACCTGATTTGATGTCCGGAACGCCGCAGTGATCGAGCACGAATTGCACGTCCGGGGCGAGATCTGCCAGCGCCAGAACCTTGTCGATCTGGTGCGGGAGTGTGCAGAGATCAAAGGTCAGGCCAGTGCCTTCCAGCCGCTTGATATTCTCCCGAAACAGAGCGCCCTCAGAGACATTATCGGGTACGACATGCAGCACACGGCGAAAGCCTTTGATGAAAGGATTGCTGCGGCTCTGTTCAAGATATTCGGCAAATCCCGGTTCTTCCGGGCGGCATGATGCTATTGCGCCCTTGATATAGCCATTATTTTGACGCGAGATTGCCATAATGTGAGCGGTCTCTGCCACAATTTCGGGGGCAGAAACGTCCACTTCCATGTGTAATGCTGCTTTAATGCCGCAACGTTCGGCCTGCTTCCGATAGGTCTCAAACAGAAAATCGCGGTTCAAAGCTGGTACGTCTCCCAGCCATGGATAGTTGAGCGCGCTTTTGTCTATCAGATGCAGATGGGTATCGATAATCATGAAAACTCTCCTCCGATGTCATACTTTCAAAAAAGAAGAGAGTTTTCAAATAAGAATTATCGGTCTGGATTAATCTGTTGTTCCGATATCGGAACCGACCAGCTTTGAGAGGTCTTTGACGGTCTTTTGCAGCAGGCTGATGGTCTGTGTGATGTCAGGTGCGAACGTCGAATTGACGAGCGTGACGTAAGGACAGGTGAGAGCTGCGATGCAGGAGCCGTCAGGACCGAGAATCGGTGCCGAAAGGTTATAGACGCCAGCCACCTGCGCACTTGGCATCATTTCGTAGCCGCGTTCGCGAATCTGATCGAGTCGCTCATAGAAGCTTTCATCGAGATTGCCACTCTCGCCGTCTTTGACATATTCGGCAATCATCATCTTGCGTTCTTCCGGCGTGCGGAAGGCGAGAAGCACATGGCCGGAACCCGTGTCGAAAAGGCTGATATGCGAACCGACACGGATCGAAATCCCCCAGTAATCCGGGGCTTCCTGCTGTGCGATCACCACGACGGAACCACGATCAAACACAGCAAGCTGGTTGGCCTGCTTCGAGCGATCAGCAAGTTCGCGCATGAAGGGCGTTGCGAAGGAAGCAAGTCTGCGCACCGGCGCATGAAGATGCGCAAGACCGAACAGCTTGAGCGTTAGCGAATAACGGTCGCCCTCGAGCTTGGTCACGTAACCGCGCTTCACCAGACGATCGAGCATCCGGTAAAACTCGTTGGGGCTGCGGTCGAGGTGCTTGGCAATCTCGGCCTGGCTTAGTCCACCATCGACACTGGCCAGCAGTTCGAGAATGTCCAGCCCCTTGTCCAGCGCAGGCGCGCGATAACGATCATCTGTTTCCAAACTGGTCCCCTTCGTGAATAGCATACTTCATATACGAACATCGCAAGCGATGAAAGTAGTGAAGCCATCGAAATCGCCTTGACCGATTGTGAATAGTATGTTTGCATATAAATATAGGAAGCACAATCGGGTGCGGACTGGGGAGTTGTCCGTAAAAGCGTCGGCCTGAAGTCAGATTGGAATTTCGGGAAACACGATGATCGGGCTCAAGGAGGTTAGAGCGCCGTATGGGGCGTCCAAAAAAGGGCGCGCGGTGTTCTAGTAGGAGGAGAAGCATGAGGAATTTCACGACATCTGTGCTGGCAGGTTCTGTTCTGCTGGCTGCAGGAATGGTTTCCGCGGGGGCTGCGGAACTTCCGGGTAAATTTGAAGGCGTCACCATCAATGCCAAGCTCATTGGCGGTCAGCAGTATGAAGCGCTGTATTCGCGCATTGCTGAATGGGAAAAGGCGACCGGTGCCAAGGTCAACATCCTGTCCAAGAAGAATCACTTCGAGCTGGACAAGGAAATTAAGTCGGACATCGCTTCGGGTTCGATCAACTGGTGCGTTGGCTCCAACCACTCGTCTTTTGCGCCGCAATATCCTGATCTCTATGCCGATCTGAATGGTTTGCTTCCAAAAGAAGAAATCGAAGGCTTCGTGCCATCGGTGATCAAGGCTTCGACGCTTAACGACAAGCTGGTCATGCTGCCACGCGCGCAGTTCGACGTCTCGGCGCTCTATTATCAGAAGAGCCTTTACGAAGACGACGCCAAGAAGACCGCGTTCAAGGAAAAATACGGCTACGATCTGGCACCGCCTAAGACATGGAAAGAAGTTTCCGATCAGGCTGTGTTCTTTGCCGATCCGCCGAATTTCTACGGCACGCAGTTTGCGGGCAAGGAAGAAGCCATCAACGGCCGCTTCTATGAAATGCTGGTCGCTGAAGGCGGCGAATATCTCAAGGACGGAAAGCCAGCTTTCAATTCTGAAGCCGGTGTCCGTGCGCTCGACTGGTTCGTCAATCTTTACAAGGCCAAGGCCGTTCCTGCAGGCACCACCAACTATCTCTGGGATGAGCTGGGCGCTGGCTTTGCATCCGGCACCATTGCACTCAATCTGGATTGGCCGGGCTGGGCAACCTATTTCAACGATCCAAAGTCGTCGAAGGTCGCAGGCAATGTGGGTATCGTTCCTCCGCCGACAGGTTCTTCCGGCAAGCGCACCGGCTGGTCTGGTCATCACGGCTTCTCGGTCACTGAATCCTGCGGCACGAAAGAAGCTGCTGCTTCGCTCGTCTGGTTCCTGACCAACGAGGATTCGCAGAAGCAGGAATCGGCTGCAGGCACGCTGCCAACCCGCACCGCTGTCTGGGATTATGTCATCGAACAGGCTGCTTCCGATCCGTACAAGAAGGAAGTGCTCTCGGTGTTCCAGGAAACGGCAAAGACCGCTTTCCCGGTTCCGCAAACCCCGTCATGGATCGAAATTTCCAACGCTGTCTATCCTGAACTTCAGGCAGCGATCCTTGGTGACAAGACCTCGCAGCAGGCGCTTGATGATGCAGCCAAGAAGGCAACGCAGATCCTTGAGGACGCTGGCGAACTCTAGGCCTTTCACCTCATTTAAACTGTGACTTCATGGCCCGCTCTGAACGGGGCGGGCCAATTTTGCGCTTACTGACCGCTTCGGAAGAACAATGTTTAAACGAATTTCCCCGCCGGTTTTGCTTTTGCTTCCGGCCTTCATCATCCTAGCAGCGGTGGTCCTGTTTCCCCTCGCGCTTTCGCTTTATTCAAGCTTCACGCCATTCCGGCTGACGCGTCCTGACAGCCTGTTCAACTTCATCGGTCTGCGCAACTATCAGCGCATCATGACCGACTGGGTGTTCTGGGCTGCATTCATCCGTACGGTGATCTTCCTCACCATCGCGCTCAATCTGGAAATGCTCCTCGGACTTGGTCTGGCGCTGCTCATCAACAAGGCCACCCACGGCCAGCGCGTTTTGCGCACGCTGATGATGTTCCCGATGATGTTTTCGCCGGTTTTGGTTGGCTTCCAGTTTAAATTCATGTTCAACGACAATATCGGTCTTGTGAACAATGCGCTGCAATCGCTGGGTATCACCGACACCGCTATTCCATGGCTGATCGATGGCAATCTGGCGCTGTTTGCCATTCTGATGGCAGAAGTCTGGATGTCGACCTCGGTATTTGCGATCCTCATTCTGGGCGGTCTTCTGTCCATGCCGCAGGATCCGGTTGAGGCCGCGCGCGTTGATGGTTGCACGCCATGGCAGACATTCCGCTATGTCATCTGGCCTTATCTGATGCCATTTGCTTTCATCGCGATGACCATTCGTTCGCTCGATGTGGCGCGTGCCTATGACATCGTGAAGATCATGACCGATGGTGGTCCGGCACGGCGAACCGAGCTGATCTGGACGCTGGTCGGGCGCACCGCTTATTCGGATGCGCAGATGGGCTTGGCCAATGCCATGGCCTATGTCGCAATCCTGCTCTCGATCCTCTTCACCGTAATGTTCTTCCGCAAGCTTGCAGCCGCACGCGCGCAAATCGGAGCGGAGTGGTAATCATGGCTTCCAAAACCCTCTCTAATGATCAACATCGCCTGCTGCGCCGCGTCAAGAAAGTCGCGTACCTCATAGGCCTGTTTCTCGCGATGACGATCATCTGCCTGCCCGGTCTGTGGATTGTGCTGTCCTCGCTGCGTCCGCCGGTCGAAATCATGGCAAAGCCGCCGGTCTGGATTCCGCAGGAAATCACGCTTGATGCTTATTATGCGATGTTCTCTGGTGCAGGCGGTGGCGGCATTCCGGTCTGGGATTATTTCCGCAACTCGCTGATTATCTCGGTCACATCCACCATCATTGCGCTGATTGTCGGTGTTTCAGGTGGCTATGCCTTTGCGCGCTTCCGCTTCTGGGGCAAGTCGACGACATTCCTCGGTCTTATGCTAACGCGCTCGGTGCCGGGCATCGCCTTGTCGCTGCCGCTCTTCATGCTCTATTCACGCATTGGCATTATCGACACGCATTTCGGTCTGATCGTCACTTATGTGGCGCTCAATGTGCCATTCACGATCTGGCTGATCGACGGCTTCTTTCGTCAGGTACCGAAGGATCTGGCGGAAGCAGCCCAGATCGACGGTTGCACGCGCTGGCAGGCTTTCTGGCAGGTGGAGTTTCCGCTTGCTGGTCCCGGCATTGCAACCGCAGGCATCTTTGCCTTCCTCACCTCATGGAACGAATATGCGTTGGCTTCCCAGCTGACCCGCTCGGTTAATTCCAAGACCCTTCCTGTCGGTCTTCTCGATTACACCGCTGAATTCACCATCGACTGGCGTGGCATGTGCGCGCTGGCGGTCGTGATGATTATTCCGGCGCTGACCCTCACATTCATCGTTCAGAAGCATCTCGTTGCTGGTCTGACGTTCGGCGCGGTTAAAGGTTGATATTACAATGGCTCAGCTTTCCATTAAAAATCTCGTCAAGCGCTATGGCACAATCGAAGTGGTGCATGGCATCAATCTCGAAATCGCCGACAAGGAATTTGTAGCGCTTGTTGGCCCGTCCGGCTGTGGCAAGTCCACGACGCTGCGCATGATTGCCGGTCTTGAAAGCATTTCCGACGGCGCGCTGGAAATCGGCGGCAAGGTGGTCAACGATCTGCCGCCGCGTGATCGCAATATCTCCATGGTGTTCCAGTCCTATGCGCTTTATCCGCATATGTCGGTGCGTGAAAACATGGGCTTCTCGCTCAAAATCGCCAAACAGCCACAGGCAGAAATTGACCGCCGTGTGAATGAAGCATCCGCTATTCTTGGCCTTGAAGCGCTGATGGAACGCCGTCCGGCACAGCTTTCGGGCGGCCAGCGCCAGCGCGTTGCCATGGGCCGCGCCATCGTGCGTAATCCGGAGGTGTTTCTGTTCGATGAACCGCTTTCCAACCTCGACGCGAAGCTGCGCACGCAGATGCGCACGGAGATCAAGAAGCTTCATGCCAAGGTGCAATCCACCGTCGTTTATGTGACGCATGATCAGGTCGAGGCCATGACGCTGGCCGACCGCATCGTCATCATGCGCGATGGCCATATTGAACAGGTCGGAACACCGGATGAAGTGTTCAAGCGTCCGGCCACGCAGTTCGTTGCGGGCTTTATCGGCTCGCCGCCGATGAATATGGCGGAGGCAACCGTGCAGGGTTCGGAACTGGTCTTTGCCAGTGGCGACCGTCTGCCAGTGCCAGCACAATTTAAGGCTAAGGTCACCGATGGTGCCAAGGTAACATTCGGTCTGCGTCCGGATGATCTTTTCCCGACCGGCCATGGTCTGTCGTCGGGTGATGCCGGTACATCGCATGAGCAGGATCTGCGCGTTTCGATCACCGAGCCGCTTGGCAATGAAACACTGGTCTTTGTCGAGTTTGCCGGCAAGGAATGGGTAGCACGTATGCTCAATCCGCGCCCTCTCAATTCCGGTGAAGCAATCTCCATGCATTTTGATCTGTCGCAGGCGCATCTGTTTGATGCGGCAAACGGCAAGAGCTTGGCGGTATAGATATGGCACGTATTGAAAAAGTTGAACTGCGCATGGTCGACCTTCCGCCGAAGGTCAAGCGCACCGATGCGATCCAGAGCTTCGTCAGTCAGGAAACACCAATCGTCACCATCACTGACAGTGATGGTGCAGTGGGTACCGGCTATAGCTACACCATCGGCACTGGCGGCTCGTCCGTCATGCACTTGTTGAACGACCATCTGGTGCCGCTGATTATCAATGAGGATGCAGATTGCATTGAGGCGATCTGGCGTAAGCTCGAATTTGCGACCCACGCCACAACCATCGGCGCGATTACCGCTTTGGCGCTTGCTGCAATCGATACAGCTCTTTGGGATTTGCGTGCGAAGAAACAAAACCTGCCGCTATGGAAGCTTGCAGGTGGTGCCAAGGATCGCTGTCCGCTTTACACGACCGAAGGCGGCTGGCTGCATATTGAGAAAGAAGCGCTGGTCGAGGATGCTCTAGCCGCCAAAGCCAAGGGGTTCTCCGGCTCCAAGGTCAAGATCGGCAAGCCGCATGGTTCGGAAGATTATGCGCGTCTTTCTGCTGTTCGCGCAGCCGTGGGCGATGGCTTTGAAATCATGACCGATTGCAATCAGGGCTTTACGGTGGATGAAGCGATCCGTCGTGCAGAGCGACTGAAAGAACTTGATCTAGCATGGATCGAAGAGCCGCTTCCGGCGGATGATCTTGATGGCCATATCCGCCTGACCCGTTCAACACCGACACCGATTGCCGTGGGTGAATCGATCTATTCGATCCGCCATTTCCGCGAATATATGCAGAAGGGCGCTTGCTCCATCGTGCAGGTGGATGTGGCGCGTATCGGCGGCATCACCCCTTGGCTGAAAGTGGCACACGCCGCAGAAGCCTTCGACATTCCGGTTTGCCCGCACTTCCTGATGGAACTGCATGTCAGCCTCACCTGTGCCGTGCAGAACGGGCGCTATGTCGAATATATCCCACAGCTTGATGACCTGACCACCAAGGGTATGGAAATTCGTGATGGCCACGCCATTGCGCCATCGGAAGCTGGCATTGGAATTTCGTGGGATTGGGATGCCGTGCGCGCGCGCTCCGTTTCCGAATTCACCCGCGAGATCGTGAGATCATAATGGCTGAAAGAATGGGCATGGTGATTGGGCTGAAGCCTGAGAAAATTGCAGAATACAAGAAGCTGCACGCGCGCGTGTGGCCGGAAATTCTGGCGCTCATTTCCGAGTGCAACATCACCAATTACACGATTTTTCTCAAAGAGCCGGAAAACCTGCTGTTTGGTACATGGGACTATGTCGGCACCGACTTTGAAGCCGACATGAAGAAGATGGCCGATAACCCGAAAAATCAGGAATGGTGGTCGGTCTGTATGCCATGTCAGAAGCCTCTTGAAACCCGAAAAGAGGGTGAATGGTGGGCAATGATGGAGGAGGTTTTCCATCATGACTGAGGCTTTTGATCCGAAAAGCTTGCGCCAATGGTGGCCGAAGCCATCTGAACCAAAGCCGATTGTGATTTTCGGTGCGGGCAGCATTGTCGGCGACGCACATCTGCCCGCCTATAAGAAGGGCGGTTTTCCTGTTGCCGGTATTTTCGATCCCAATCTGGAGAAGGCATCGGCACTTGCCGACCAATGGAGCTTGAAGGCTTTTGCAAGTCTTGAGGAAGCAATTGCGGTTGAAGGCGTGATCTTCGATCTGGCAACCCCGCCCTCAGCTCATGCCTCGATCCTTGCGCAATTGCCGGAAGGTGCTGCGGTTCTGATCCAGAAGCCGATGGGCAGCGATCTTGCCGCAGCAACAGAAATTCTGAAAACCTGCCGCGCGCGCAATCTGAAAGCGGCGGTGAATTTTCAGCTGCGTTTCGCGCCGATGATGCTCGCTCTTTACGACGCCGTCGATAAGGGCCTGCTTGGCGAAGTGGTGGATTTCGACGCATGGCTGGCGCTTGCGACTCCTTGGGGTCTGTGGCCGTTCCTTAAAGGTCTGCCGCGTATTGAGATCGCCATGCATTCGATCCATTATTTGGATTTCGTGCGCGGTCTGCTCGGCAATCCGCAAGGCGTTCACGCCAAGACTATTGGCCATCCGAGCCATGAAGTTGCCCAGACCCGCACGGCTGCGATCCTTGATTATGGCAACCGTGTCCGTTGCGCGCTGTCGATCAATCACGACCATGATTTTGGCCGCAAATTTCAGGCCTGCGAGTTCCGCATTTGCGGGACTGAGGGTGCGGCCTATGTGAAGCTCGGTGTCAATCTCGACTATCCACGCGGCGAACCGGATGAGCTCTGGATCAAGCCAAAGGGTGGCGACGACTGGGTGCACGTGGAGCTTCAAGGCGCATGGTTTCCGGACGCATTCTTAAACCGCATGGCGCAGTTACAGCGCTTCGCCACTGGTGAAGATGCAACGCTGATCGGCTCGGTCGAGGATGCATGGCACACCATGGCGCTGGTTGAAGCGGCCTATCAGTCAAGCGCTGCGCCTGCCACGCCGCTTGCTGCAAAACCGGAGTTTTGATCATGTCTGAACAGGTAATCTATTTTGAAGATTATGAACTTGAGGCTCAGCGCATAACCTATGGTCGCACAATCACCGAAACGGATTTCGTGGTTCACGCCGGTCATACGGGTGATTTCTTTCCGCACCACATGGATGCTGAATTTGCAAAAACCCTGCCGGGTGGTCAGCGTATCGCGCATGGCACGATGATCTTTGCAATCGGCGTCGGCCTCACGGCAACGCTGATTAACCCTGTTGCGTTTTCCTATGGCTATGACCGCCTTCGGTTCGTGCGTCCGGTGCATATCGGCGATACGATCCGCACGCGCGTGACGATCAGCGCTAAGGAAGACGACCCGAAACGGACAAATCTGGGCCGCGTTACCGAGCGGTGCGAAGTGCTTAATCAGCGGGACGAAGTGGTGCTTGCTTGCGACCACATCCTGCTTGTTGAACGGAAGGCATGACTATGACGATACGATTTGATGGAAAAACCGCACTGGTGACAGCTGCCGCTCAGGGCATTGGCCGTGCGAGTGCGCTGGCTTTTGCGGAAGCAGGCGCCAAGGTCTATGCGACCGATATCAACGAAGCAGCGCTGAAGGAACTCGAAGGCGTTTCGGGTATCATCACCCGCAAACTCAACGTGCTTGACGAGGCGGAAGTGAAGGCGCTCATTGCCGAGATCGGTCAGGTCGACATCCTGTTCAACTGCGCAGGCGTTGTGCATGGCGGTTCGATTTTGGAAATGAAGGATGAAGACCTCGACTTCGCCGTCAATCTCAACGTCAAGGCGATGATCCGCACCATTCAGGCCGTGCTGCCGGGTATGCTGGAACGCAAGGACGGTGCCATCGTCAACATGGCATCCGTTGCTTCAAGCGTTAAAGGCGTGCCGAACCGCTTTGCCTATGGCGTCACCAAGGCGGCCGTCATCGGTCTGACCAAGGCTGTTGCTGCCGACTATGTTGCCAAGGGCATCCGCTGCAACGCCATCTGCCCCGGTACGGTTGAAAGCCCGTCGCTGCAGGATCGCCTGCGTGCGCAGGGCGATTATGAAGAGCAGCGTGCTGCCTTCATCGCGCGTCAGCCTATTGGCCGTATCGGTCAGCCGGAAGAAATTGCCGACCTCGCGGTCTATCTCGCAGGCGCCACTTACACGACCGGTCAGGCCTACAATATCGACGGTGGTTGGACGATCTAGGGCAGTCGATATTCAGGCTCTGGCGGCCTGCAAATGGCATTTTCGGCACGCCATAACCAGAATCTCAACCACCCTTATTCGCCCCATCGTTACCACTTCAAATCCCCACAAGGAGTAAACTCATGAAATTTCTTCGCTATGGCGAAACCGGTCAGGAAAAGCCGGGCCTTCTCGATGCCGACGGCAATATCCGTGATCTCTCTGCCCATGTCAGCGATTTGTCGGGTGCCGTTCTCAACCCTGAAGCACTCGTCAAGCTCGGTTCGCTGGACGTCAATGCGCTGCCAAAGGTCGAAGGCAACCCGCGCCTTGGCCCATGCGTTGCAGGCACCGGCAAGTTCATCTGCATCGGTCTCAACTATGCCGATCACGCAGCAGAATCCGGCATGGCTGTACCACCAGAGCCGGTCATCTTCATGAAGGCAACCTCGGCCATCGTCGGCCCGAATGATGATCTGCTGATCCCCCGCGGTTCGGAAAAGACCGACTGGGAAGTTGAGCTCGGTATCGTCATCGGCAAGACCGCGAAATATGTCTCGGAAGATGATGCGCTTGATTATGTTGCTGGCTACTGCACGCTGCATGACGTTTCGGAGCGCGCTTTCCAGATCGAACGCGCCGGCCAGTGGACCAAGGGCAAGTCTTGCGACACATTCGGCCCGACCGGCCCATGGCTGGTGACAAAGGACGAAGTTGCTGATCCGCAGGATCTCAAAATGTGGCTCACTGTCAACGGCGAAACCATGCAGGACGGCTCGACCAAGACCATGGTCTATGGCGTGCGTCATCTGGTTTCCTATCTCTCGCAGTTCATGTCACTGCAGCCGGGCGATATCATTTCCACCGGTACGCCTCCGGGCGTTGGCATGGGCATGAAACCACCGCGCTACCTCAAGGCTGGCGATGTTGTCGAGCTCGGCATTGAAGGCCTCGGTTCGCAGAAGCAGAACGTGCGCGCGGACGTTTAATTTTCTTGAGCATGATCTCTAAAACCGGTCTCCATTTTTGGGGATCATGCTCAGATCACGGAATCAAACATGACGAAAATTACTGATCTGCGCGTCTTTGATCTGCGCTTCCCGACTTCGCAAAGTCTGGACGGCTCTGACGCGATGAATCCGGACCCGGACTACTCGGCAGCTTATGTCATCCTCGATACGGATGACGAAGCGCTGAAGGGCCATGGCCTCACCTTCACCATTGGTCGCGGCAATGACATTTGCTGTCAGGCCATTCTCGCTATGCGCCATCTGGTTGTCGGCTCCTCGATGGATGATTTCCTCGCGGCCCCCGGCAAGTTCTGGCGTTACCTGACCGGCGATAGCCAGTTGCGCTGGATCGGCCCGGACAAGGGCGCGATGCATCTCGCCACCGGTGCGGTCGTCAACGCCTTCTGGGACCTCGCTGCAAAGCAGGCGGGCAAGCCGGTATGGCGGCTCGTGGCCGATATGTCGCCGGAAGAAATTGCCGATATCGTCGATTATCGCTATCTCACCGATGCGCTGACCCGCGATGAAGCCGTCGAAATTCTGCGCAAGGCGGAAAGCGGCAAGGCTGAGCGTATAGCTTCGCTCGAAGCCACCGGCTATCCTTGTTACACGACCTCGGCTGGCTGGCTTGGCTACGGTGATGACAAGCTGCGTCGTCTCTGTCAGGAAGCGATTGACGAAGGCTTCAACCACATCAAGATGAAGGTTGGTCGTGATCTTGAAGACGATATCCGCCGCTTGACCATTGCGCGCGAAGTGATCGGTCCGGATCGTTATCTGATGATCGACGCCAATCAGGTGTGGGAAGTCGATCAGGCGATCGAGTGGGTCAACAAGCTTGCTTTCTCGAAGCCTTTCTTCATCGAAGAACCAACCAGTCCGGATGATGTTGCAGGTCATCGTAAAATTCGCGAAGCCATTGGCGATGTGAAGGTTGCGACCGGCGAAATGTGCCAGAACCGCATCATGTTCAAGCAATTCATCGCGGAAGGCGCTATCGACATCGTTCAGATCGACAGCTGCCGCATGGGTGGTCTGAATGAAGTTCTGGCCGTGCTGCTGATTGCTGCGAAATACAACAAGCCAGTCTGGCCACATGCAGGCGGTGTTGGCCTTTGTGAATATGTGCAGCATCTTTCGATGATCGATTATGTTGCCGTTTCCGGCACCATGGACGGTCGTGTGATCGAATATGTTGACCATCTGCACGAGCATTTCATCGAACCATGCATCATCAAGGATGCGGCTTATATGCCGCCATCGCTGCCGGGCTTCTCGATTGAAATGAAGCCACAGTCGATTACGGAATACACCTTCAAAGGTTGATAAAAAAGCCGCGCTGGAAGCACTTCCAGCGCGGCTTTTGTTTGATGCTTCA
>Ga0256909_1000111_pt1 | contig 31634 bp, 27 predicted proteins | sample MC6MC0762MT_FD_190203 | JGI IMG/M metagenome (GOLD analysis project Ga0256909, IMG submission 190203) | Metatranscriptome of enriched soil aggregate microbial communities from Iowa State University, Ames, United States - MC6-MC0762-MT... | ecosystem: Environmental > Terrestrial > Soil >...
AAAGCAGAGGCGTGTAATATTGCTCCGCGCCCGAAAGGGGCGTAGCTTGCTTAGGGTTAAGAGCTGCCATTTTTCTTTTTCGGCGGTCAGTTTAAGCCGTAAACCGCCAGAAGATGTTTCATGCGGGTTAGGGCCAGCTCCGGGTGGTCGAGAACATTTGCCTGATCTGCGAGACGGAAGATGTCGGCATAATGCAGGATACTGCGTGCCGATTGCATTCCGGCGGGCATGGTGAAATGGCTTTGGTGTCCATTGAGCCAGGCGAGAAACACAACGCCTGCTTTGTAATACTGCGTCGGCGCTTCAAAAATTTTGCGCGATAGTGGCACAGTTGGCTCGATGATCGCGCGGAAGCGGGCATTGTCACCGTCGGCGAGCGCAGCAAGCGCGCTTGAAGCCTGTGGTGCCACTGCATCGAAAATGCCCAGCAGCGCATGGCTGTGTTTGTCGCCGTCGCCTTCGATGAGTGGTGCATAGTTGAAATCATCGCCCGTGAAACAGAGAACGCCGTCCGGCAGGCGATTGCGCAGCGCGATCTCGTAGCGCTCTTCGAGCAGCGAAATCTTGATGCCTTCAACCTTGTCGCGATTTGCCTCTATAATGCCGATGACCGTATCAAGCGCGTCTTCAAACTTGTTTGAACCCCAGTAACCTTTGAGTTGTGGGTCGAACATGTCGCCCAGCCAGTGCAGCACGACCTTATCTCGGGCATGGGTGAGAATATGGCCATAAACCTTGGCATAATCCTCTGGCGAGCGGGCGATGAGGGCGAGTGCGCGGCTGGCCATCAGAATGAAACGACCGCCGTGCTTCTCGATGAATTCAGCCTGGGTTTCATAGGCCTTGATCACGTCATCAAGGCATTTTGCCTCCGACGGATCGAGATGGTCGGTGCCAGCACCAGAGGCCAGATCAGCACCTGCTACGGTCTTGCTTTCTGCCAGCGAGCGGCGGATCAGCTCCTGCGCTCCCGCCCAGTTGAGACCCATGCCGCGTTGCGAGGTATCCATCGCTTCCGCGATCTGAAAGCCGAGGCTCCAGAGGTGGTGGCGGAAAGCCATTGTCGCATCCCAATCAATCGCCGGATTGTTCCACGGATTGCTGTCTCTCAGCGGGTCTGAAACAACATGCGCTGCGGCATAGGCAATGCGGTTGAATTTCGGAGGAGAGGCGGGGCGCGGTGTCGGGGTGCCGATCAGTCGATATGGTTTTACACTGCCGTCAGCGAATGGCAGGGTCAGCACGTTTTCTGATGATGCGCTCATGTCAGTCCTCCAACTCCACGACGACATGAATAATTTAGATCGTTCCAAATTTCAATATGGTGCTTAAAAAATGCGATTTCAGGCTCTGATTTTGCATTTAGCGTTGCGAAATGCTTCAAAAATTAAGGAAAACCGATGTCAAGAATATGGCAATTCCGTGTTTATTAAAAAAGTTGACAAATTTGGATCGTTCCAATTAACTTAAGGGAACAGGAGACGGATATGAGCAAGAGCAGCATCACGGTCATCGATATCGCACGCGAAGCAGGCGTGTCGAAGTCGACTGTATCGCTTGTTCTGCGCGATAGTCCTCTGGTTCATGCCGAGACCCGGGCTAAGGTTCAGGAAGCGATTGAGAAGCTTGGCTATGTCTATAATCGCTCGGCCGCCAATCTCCGGCAGTCGAAATCGAAGATTATCGGGCTTGTGGTCAATGATCTGACCAACAGCTTTTTTGCCGAGCTTGCCGTTGGTGTTGATCGCGTCATGCAATCGGCAGGTTATGTGCAGTTTCTCGCCAATACCGCGGAAAGTATTGATCGTCAGCGCGAAGTGATTGCCTCGATGCGTGAGCATGGCATTGCCGGTCTGATCGTTTCGCCGGCGCGTGGCACCGAGGCTAGTGATCTGAAACCTTTGGCAAAAAGCGGCCTTCCGGTTGTGCAGATGGTGCGCGATGTGCCGGGATCGGGTGTGTCGTCGATTGTTTCGGACAATCGCGGCGGCGTGGCAAAGGCAGTCGAGCATTTGGTGTCGCTGGGGCATCGCGTAATCGCTTTCATGGGCGGCTATGCGGATACCGCTGTTTTTGCTGAAAGAGTTGCGGGCTATCGTGCGGGGCTTGAGCAGGCGGACATCGTGTTTGATGATGCGCTGGTGTTCACCTCAGCGCCTTCGCGTGCTGGCGGTGTTGAAGCAGTTGAGCGCATGTTGCGGCACGGCATGAAGCCGACGGCAGCGGTGTGCTTCAATGATGCTGTGGCTTTTGGGGTCTGCGATGGTTTGCGCGCTGCAAATCTGGAGCCGGGCCGGGATTTTGGAGTGGTTGGTTTTGACGATGTGATCGAAGCAAAGACCGCTGTTCCGGCACTGACAACTGTAGCTGTTGATCCGCAAGGTTTGGGAGAACGTGCGGCGCAGCTTTTGCTGAAACAGATCAATTCAGAGCGGGTGGAGGCGGAGGCGCAGCGTTTGGCGGTGCGTCTTGCGGTGCGTGCAAGTTGCGGTACGCAATCTAAAAAGGAGGAGAAATTCGCATGGCAAAGTGGGGCCTTATAGGCGCAAGCACCATTGCAAAAGAATGGGTTATCGGCGCCATTCGCGCGACCGGTGGCGAAGTTGCGTCCGTTTACAGCACCAATGCTGAGCGTGGCGAAACCTATGCCCGCGAGAACGGGATTGCCCGCTCGGTGACAAGCCTTGATGCGCTGTTGTCCGACCCGGAAATCGATGCTGTCTATATCTCCACCACCAATGAACTGCATCGCGATCAGGCGATTGCTGCCGCCAAAGCAGGCAAGCATATTCTGTGCGAAAAGCCGCTGGCGCTGACGATTGGCGATGCCCACGAAATGCTGAAAGCCGTGCGTGAAGCGGGCGTTGTGGCGGGCACAAATCATCACTTGCGCAATGCTGCAAGCCACCGCGCCATGCGTGATGCAATTGCCAAGGGCAGGATCGGCAAGGTGCTTGGCGCGCGGGTTTTTCACGCGGTTTATCTGCCGCCGCATTTGCAAGGCTGGCGCATTGAACGCCCTGATGCGGGCGGTGGTGTGATCCTAGATATTACCGTGCATGATGCTGACACATTGCGCTTTGTGCTGGGTGAAGACCCGGTCGAAGCTGTGGCTTTCAGCCAGCAGGGTGGCTTAAGCGGCGCTGGGCTGGAAGACGGTGTGATGGGTGTGCTGCGCTTCTCCTCCGGCGCGATTGCTCAGTTCCACGATGCGTTCACCACCAAATATGCGGAAACCGGCTTTGAAGTTCATGGCAGCGAAGGCTCGCTCATTGCACGCAATGTGATGACGCAAAAGCCGGTGGGAACCGTCATTCTGCGGGACAAGGATGGCGAGCACGAATTGCCGCTCGACCAGAAGAATCTCTACGAAACCGCCTTACAGGCTTTCCATAATGCCATCGCAGGTAAAGGCCAGCCTTCCGCAACTCTGGGGGATGGCATCTGGTCGCTTGCGACCGGGCTTGCCGTGCTTGAGGCTGCAAAGACCGGTAAGGCAACTGCTGTTCATTCAGGACTTTGAACATTATGAGCAAACATATTTCATTTGTTGAAGCAGCAGCACTCATTCCCGACAACGCTGTCGTTTCGGTGTCGTCATCGAGCGGTCTTGGCTGCCCGGATATGATGCTGAAAGCGATTGGAGAGCGGTTTGATGAAACCGGCCATCCGCAAAATGTTACTACGCTGCATCCAATTGCGGCTGGCGATATGAGCGGCATCAAGGGCGTTGATTACATCGCGAAAAAGGGGCTTCTGAAAAAGATCATCGGCGGTTCTTATCCGTCTGGGCCATCAAGCGCCGAACCGCCGCTGATCTGGCAGATGATCACCAATAATGAGATTCCGGCCTATAATATTCCGTCTGGTATTCTGTTCGACATGCATCGTGAGGCAGCTGCCAAGCGTCCCGGTGTACTGACCAAAGTGGGGCTTGATACTTTCGTTGATCCCAAGCGTCAGGGATCGGCAATGAACGACAAGGCGCGTGAGGAGCCGGTCGTCAAGCAGGTCAGTTTTGAAGGTGAGGACTGGCTCTATTTCCCCAATATCGTGCCGCATGTGACGATCATCCGCGCTACCACTGCTGATGAACGCGGCAATCTCACCTATGAACATGAGGGCGCATATCTGGGTGGGCTGGATCAGGCGCTGGCTGCGCGCAACAATGGCGGCATCGTCATTGCGCAGGTGAAGCGCATCGCCAAGGAAGGCACGCTGAAACCGCATGATGTGCGCGTTCCGGGCGTTCTGGTTGACTATATCGTCGTTGATCCCGACCAGAAGCAGACAACGCAGACACTTTACGATCCGGCAATTTCCGGCGAGATTTTCCGTCCGCTCGATACATTCCGCTTGCCAGAATTTAATATTCAGAAGGCGATTGCGCGGCGTGTCGCACAGGAGTTGCAGGCAGGAAGTGCGGTTAATCTTGGCTTCGGCATTTCCGCCAATGTGCCGCGCATTCTGTTGGAAGAGGGTCTGCATGGTGCGGTGACCTGGGTGATTGAGCAGGGTGCTGTTGGGGGCGTGCCGCTCCTCGATTTTGCCTTTGGCTGTGCGTCCAATGCAGACGCCTATATGCCGTCACCCTATCAGTTCACCTATTTTCAGGGCGCAGGCTTCGACGCCTCGCTTCTGTCCTTCCTTGAGATCGGATGCGATGGCTCGGTCAATGTGTCGAAGCTTTCATTCCGTCCGCATGTGACTGCTGGTGCTGGCGGTTTTGTCGATATTACTGCAAGGGCCAGGAAGATCGTCTTCTCCGGCATGTTCAATGCAGGGGCGAAATTGTCGGTCGCTGACGGTAAGCTGGTGATCGAGAAGGAAGGTAAGCTCAAAAAGCTCGTCAATGAGGTTGAGCATGTCACCTTCTCCGGTCCGCGTGGTGTCGAACAGGGGCAGGACATTACCTATGTCACCGAACGCGCCGTTCTGAAGCTGACGGCGGATGGCATTGTGCTGACCGAGATTGCGCCGGGTGTGGATTTGCAGACGCATATTCTGGACCAAGCCGAGTTTCCGCTGATTGTTTCGGATCAGCTTAAACTCATGGATGAGGCACTGTTCCGTGACGAGCCGATTGGTCTGACACTGCCGCAAAAGCCTGCGCGAAAGCTGGAGGCTTAAATGGCTCAACGGATAGACATCTCGATCGAGAACCACATCGCCGTCATGACCATCAAGCGGCCCGAAAAGCTCAATGCGTTTGATATCGAGCTTCTGCACGAATTGTCTGCGGCCTGTGATCGGGTGGAAGCGGAGTGCACCGTGCGCGTTGCGATCCTGACGGGCGAAGGCAAGGCCTTTTCCGCAGGCGGTGACATCAAGGCTTGGGGCGGCATGGAACCGGCGGAATTCGGCCATGCCTGGGTGCGCTACGGTCATCGTGTGTTCGAGCGGCTTGCGACTTTGCGTGTGCCGCTGATCGCAGCGATGAATGGACATGCTTTGGGTGGTGGTCTGGAACTGGCAGGTGCCGCCGATATCCGCATTGTCGAGCGGCAGGCAAAAATCGGCCTGCCGGAAACATCGCTTGGTATGATCCCCGGCTGGTCGGGCACGCAGCGTCTTGTGCGCCGTTTCGGTGCGCAGATCGTGCGCCGCATGGTGCTGGGAGGCGAAATGTTCACGGCCGAGGAAGCGCTGTCGCATGGGATTGTCGATCATGTAGTGGAGACGGGCGCAGCTCTGCAGGCGGCGCAAGACTATGCGGCGCGGGTGGCCAAGCGCGGACCGGCTGCGTTGGAAATTTCCAAGCTGATGCTGTCGGTCGCCAATGGCGAGGACAATGGCACGGCAGTTGAGGCGCTGGGTTCCATTCTGGTCGCCAAGACCGGCGATCTGAAAGAAGGCGTGCGCTCGTTTACCGAAAAGCGCGAAGCAAATTTTGAAGGAAAATGGTGATGAGCGTAGTCGTAAAACCGCAGCCGCTAAACGGGCTTGAAGTTCGTGAATTCTCGATGCTGATCGATGGTAAATGGGTTGGAAGCCAAAGCGGCGAGACTATTGAACGCGTAGCGCCCGGCCATGGCGTCACGGTAAGCCGCTATCCTGCCGGCAACAAAGCCGATGTGGAACGCGCGGTTGCGAGCGCACGTAAGGCTTTCGATGACGGGCGCTGGTCGTCTAAAACCGCATCGCAGCGTTCGCTGATTTTGCTGAAAGCCGCCGATCTGATTGAAGCGCGGGCGGAAGAGCTTGCTTATCTCGATGCGATTGAAGCCGGCAAACCAATTTCTCAGGTGCGCGGCGAAATTGCCGGTTCGGTCGATATCTGGCGCTATGCGGCAGCGCTCGCACGCGATCTGCATGGTGAAAGCTATAATACGCTGGGTGATGGCACCCTTGGTGTCGTGCTGCGCGAGGCAATTGGCGTTGTTTCCATCATTACGCCTTGGAATTTCCCGTTCCTAATCGTGGGCCAGAAGCTGCCATTTGCTCTGGCTGCGGGCTGCACGGCAGTCGTAAAGCCTTCGGAGCTGACTTCCGGATCAACATTGTTACTCGGCGAAATTCTGACTGAGGCAGGCGTCCCTGACGGTGTCGTCAACATCATCACCGGAACGGGCGCTGATGTTGGCCAGCATATGAGCACGCATCCGGATGTGGACATGGTGTCGTTCACCGGTTCCACAGGTGTCGGTAAGCTGACCATGGCCAATGCCGCGCAGACGCTGAAAAAAGTATCGCTGGAACTTGGTGGTAAGAATCCGCAAATCCTGTTCCCGGATGCGGATATGGATGCCTTTATCGATGCGGCCGTGTTCGGCGCATGGTTCAATGCAGGCGAATGCTGCAATGCTGGTTCGCGACTGATCGTGCATCGCTCGATTGTCGATGAGATTGTTGGGCGCGTTGCTGATCTGTCGAAGAAAGTGATCGTCGGCGATCCGCTCGATGTCAGCACGCAGGTGGGCGCGATCATCACGCCGCAGCATTTGAGCAAGATTGGCGCTTATGTCGATCAGGCGAAAAAGGCGGGTGCTGCAATTGCACATGGCGGCGATGTGCTGGATCTCGGCCTTGGCCAATATATGGGACCGACCATCATTGCGGGCGTGAAAGCCGATATGGCTGTGGCGCGTGAAGAAGTGTTCGGTCCGGTTCTGTCGGTGCTGTCTTTCGATACGGTGGATGAGGCAATTTCGATTGCTAATGCGGTTGATTATGGCTTGTCAGCTGGCGTGTGGAGCCGCGATTTCGATACTTGCATGAACATTGGCCGCAAGGTGCGGGCTGGTACGGTCTGGATAAACACCTTCATGGACGGCACGCCGGAACTGCCTTTTGGCGGTTATCGCCAGTCGGGTCTGGGTCGCGAGCTGGGCCGTCATGCGGTGGAGGATTATACCGAAACCAAGACGCTCAACATGCATATCGGTGCGCGCACCGGCTGGTGGATGCCGCAAGGAAAATAGGAGTGACGGCTTTGGGAGGACAGCCGGATATCGTCATTATCGGATCGGGTATCGGCGGCGCGAGCATAGCCGCCGGTCTGAGCGCATCAGGTGCAGACATTCTTATTCTTGAGGCGGGCGAGCATTTGCCGGACAGACCGGAAAACCGCGACCCACGCGCCATTTTCCAGCGTGGCTTCTTTCGCCCGAAAGAATTCTGGTATGAGACGGATGGCACGCCGTTTAATCCCGGAAATTATTACAATGTCGGTGGCAATTCCAAATTCTATGGCGCAGTGCTGGTGCGCTATCGGCGCGAGGATTTTGAGGAGCTTGCGCATCTTGAAGGCGTGTCTCCGGCGTGGCCCTTCGCCTATGATGAGCTTGAGCCCTGGTATTGCAAGGCGGAAGAGCTTTTTCAGGTGCGCGGTGAATTGGGCGATGACCCGACCGAACCCTATCATTCAAAGCCCTATTCCTATCCAGCCATCCGTGATGAAAGCCCGATTGCCGATCTGCGTGCACGACTGAAGAAGGCGGGGTTGCATCCGGCTTCCTTGCCATTGGGTGTTGATATTGAGCGCTGGCTGGCGAAGGCCAAAACGCCGTGGGACGCGCATCCCAACAGCAATGACGGCAAGATGGATGCGGAAACTTGTCCGTTAGCACTTGCGCTCAAGCACCCGAATGTCCTGCTTGAAACCTCCGCGCGGGTAACGAAGTTGGAAACCGGCCCCGATGGTAAAACCATTACCGCCGTTCACTATGCGAAGAATGGCGAAGCGCTGGTCCTACGTCCAAAGCTCGTCATTCTTTCAGCGGGAGCGGTGCAGTCGGCGGCGCTTTTGTTACGTTCGGGACTGGCGAACCGTTCCGATCAGGTGGGCCGCAATTTCATGAACCACAATGCCAGTGCGGTGATCGGGTTTGATCCGCGCTATCGCAATGACAGCGTCTACCAGAAGACCTTTGGCTTTAACGATTACTATCTCAGCGATGGGGCTGGCGGGCCGCCGCTTGGCAATGTGCAATTGCTGGGGCGGGTGTCGGGCGCGATCCTGAAATCCAATATGCGCCAGGTGCCGGAATGGTTATTAAACTGCATTGCCGGACATACGATTGATTTTTACGCGATGAGCGAAGATCTGCCATCGCCGGAAAGTCGCGTGAGCGTGGATGGTGACCGCATCATTCTGCATTGGGTGCGTTCCAACTGGAAGGCGCATCTGATGCTGGTGGATAAGCTCAAATCCGCGCTGCGTGCAGCGGGGTTTCCGGTGGTTCTGTCGCGGGCCTTCGACCGGCGCACGCCATCGCATCAATGCGGCACGGTACGTATCGGCAATAATCCAGCAACAGCGCCGCTTGATCCTTATTGCCGTGCTTATGACCATCCCAATCTCTATGTGGTCGATGCGTCGTTTCTGCCGACATCGGCGGCGGTTAATCCCGCGCTGACCATTGCCGCGCAGGCTCTGCGCGTTGCTGATCACATTCAAGCGGAGGTACTGGTATGAGCCGTCAAAGACCTGTGGCACTGGTGACTGGCGGGCGGCGTGGTATCGGGCTTGGCATAGCGCGTGCTTTGGCCGCCAAAGGGTTTGATCTGGCGATTACCGACCGTGAACGTGATGAGGCGGTTATCCATGAATTGCGCGGGCTTGGGGGAAGGGTGGCTTTCTTTGAAAGCGATCTGGCGTCTATCGAAACGCATGAAGCGACGGTTGCAGCCGTTGTGAATGAGCTTGGCGGCATCGATTGTCTGGTCAACAATGCAGGCATGGGTTCGGTCGAGCGCGGCGATTTTCTCGGGCTGAAACCTGAGAATTTCGACACGATTATTGATGTGAACCTGCGCGGCACGGTGTTTTTTACGCAAGCGGTGGTGAAATCCATGCTGGCGGTGACGGATGTGCGTTTTCCACGCAGTATCGTGACGATCAGTTCGGTTTCGTCGGTAATGACTTCGCCCGAAAGGCTTGATTACTGCATCAGTAAAGCGGGTCTGACGGCCTTCGTGCAGGGGCTTGCGCTTCGGCTGGCCGAAGCACGGATCGGCGTGTTCGAAGTGCGCCCCGGTATCATCCGCACGGATATGACAGCGCGTGTTGCCGAGCGTTATGACGGACTGATCGAAGGTGGTCTGGTGCCGATGAAACGCTGGGGCGAGGCAGGCGATGTCGGCGCTATTGTGGCCGGGCTTGCAGGCGGCGATTTCATTTTTGCGACGGGCTCGGCGATCAATGCCGATGGTGGCCTGTCGATTGCGAAGCTTTAGTTTCTCGGGAGGAGAAACGCATGAAGTATGACTATATCATTGTTGGCGGCGGTCCTGCCGGTTGCGTTCTCGCCAATCGTCTGAGCGAAGATGCAGCGATCAAAGTGCTGCTGCTGGAAGCAGGCGGAAGCGACTGGAATCCGCTGTTTCACATGCCTGCTGGTTTTGCAAAAATGACCAAGGGTGTGGCGAGCTGGGGGTGGGAAACCGTTCCGCAGAAGCACCTCAAAAACCGTGTGTTGCGCTATACGCAGGCAAAAGTCATTGGCGGCGGCTCCAGCATCAATGCGCAGATTTATACACGCGGCAATGCAGCCGATTATGATCTATGGGCTGGCGAAGACGGCTGTACCGGCTGGGACTATCGTCATGTGTTGCCCTATTTCAAACGCGCCGAAGACAATCAGCGTTTCAACGATGATTTTCACTCCTATGGCGGGCCGCTTGGCGTTTCGATGCCTTCCGCACCATTGCCGATTTGCGACGCCTATATCCGCGCGGGTCAAGAACTCGGCATTCCGTATAATCCGGATTTCAATGGTCGTGAGCAGGCAGGCGTCGGCTTTTATCAGCTCACCCAGCGCAATCGCCGCCGCTCCTCTGCATCCCTTGCCTATCTCGCGACGATCAGGGACCGCAAGAACCTTACCGTGCGGATGAATGCGCCGGTGCGCAGTATCGATCTCGAAAAGACCCTAGTCACCGGCGTAACACTGATGAACGGCGAGGTTTTGCACGCAAACCGTGAGGTGATTGTCTCGTCCGGCGCTATCGGCTCACCGAAGCTTCTGCTGCAATCGGGTATCGGCCCTGCTGACCATCTTAAAAAGGCTGGCGTTAATGTGAAGCACGATCTGCCGGGTGTGGGTGAGAACATGCAGGATCACCTCGATCTGTTTGTCATTGCCGAATGTACGGGCGATCACACCTATGATGGCGTGGAAAAGTTGCATCGGACGCTGGGCGCGGGCCTGCAATATATCTTTCTGCGCTCTGGCCCGGTGGCGTCCAGTCTCTTTGAAACCGGCGGCTTCTGGTATGCTGATCCGGATGCCCGCTCACCGGATATTCAGTTTCATCTGGGGCTTGGTTCGGGCATTGAAGCTGGCGTTGAGAAGCTCAAGAATGCAGGCGTGACGCTTAATTCTGCCTATCTGCATCCGCGCTCGCGTGGAACCGTGCGGCTGGCTTCCAATGATCCGGCTGCAGCACCCCTGATCGATCCGAATTACTGGAGTGATCCGCATGATCGCAAGATGTCGCTTGAAGGTCTGAAGATCGCGCGCGAAATTTTGCAGCAAGACGCACTAAAGCCCTATGTCATGGCCGAACGTCTGCCGGGGCCAAAGGTCGTCAGTGACGATGATCTGTTCGATTATGCCTGCGCCAATGCCAAGACCGATCATCATCCGGTCGGAACCTGCAGGATGGGGACGGATGCGATGGCCGTTGTCGATCTGGAACTTAAAGTGCGTGGTCTTGAAGGTCTGCGGGTTTGCGACAGCTCGATCATGCCGCGCGTTCCCTCGTGCAACACCAATGCGCCGACCATCATGGTCGGCGAAAAGGGTGCGGATATTATTCGCGGTCTCGACCCGCTGCCGCCTGTTGTGTTTTCATGGGAGAAAAACGAACACAAACGGCGCGCGCGGGGTTAGTCTTCGTTCACCTCAAAACGCAGATAACCCGCGATGCCGGAGCCTTTGTAGTTCGGATTGTCGGACGGGTGGTTCACGCCGTCATTGACCGGAATGACCTTGAAGTCGAAAGGTGAGACGCCTTCGAGACAGGCGGCATTGACACCGAATTGTTGAGGGTTGGATCGGCGCTGGTGGAAGGTGTAGATCCCGCATTTCGAGCAGAAATAATGCTTGGCCGCGCCCGTATTGAATGTGTAGAGCGTCAGCGCATCTTCGCCTTCCAGAACTTCAACGCCATTCAGATCTGCGGAAACAGCGACAGCGCCACGCATTCGGCAATAGGAACAGGTGCAGCGGCGCGCAGTGTTAAGGCCATCTGATAGTTTGACGCGAAAGCGAACGGTTCCGCAGTGGCAGGCACCATTGGCAACTTCAGTATTGGGGTTCATTCGGATCTCCTCTTTCGCCAGAATTTTATTTCAGTCTTTCCGGCTTTACCATTGGAAAAACTCAACTAAAGTCTCACTCACAAGATTTCGGGAGGGAATTTTATGAGTGGATTTGCGGTCGTCACCGGTGGCAGCACGGGCATTGGCAGGCATCTGGTCTCAGCATTTGCCGAAGCAGGTTACACTGTGGCTTTCAGCTATCTTGGCGATGAAGACGCTGCAGAGACACTCATGGAAGAGATAGAGCTTTCAGGCGGTCAGGCGCTGGGTGTCGCTTGTGATGTCGGCGTTGGAAGTGACGTTGACGCATTTTTCGATGAAGTCTGCAGCTGGTATGGCGATGCCCCTGACGTGCTCGTCAACAATGCCGGTATTCAGACCTGGGGGGCGTTGCTGGAGCTTTCGGAAGACGATTGGGACGATGTCATTCGCACCAATATGAAGGGCTGTTTTCTCAACACACAGGCAGCAGCCCGGCGCATGGTCGAGGTCGGCAAAGGCGGTGCGATCATCAATATAGGCTCGGGCTGCAACAAGCTCGCTTTTCCCAGCCTCGTTTCTTATACGGCATCAAAAGGCGGTATCGAGCAGTTTACCAAAGTCTCTGCCGTTGAGCTTGGGCCGAATGGCATCAGGGTCAATTGTGTTGCGCCGGGCGCCATTCTCAACGAACGCACGATGCAGGAACAGCCAGACTATGCAGACACCTGGAGCCGGATCACGCCGCTGCGTCGCGTTGGTTCTGCCGAGGATATATCAGGGCCGGTGCTGTTTCTGGCGTCCGACGCTGCGCGTTTTGTGACAGGGCAGACGCTCTGGGTCGATGGCGGTGTATTCTCGCAGGCCAACTGGCCTTATGGGGGGTAAGCCCCCCATTTTTCATCTTCCGCGCATCTGTTCGCCTGCGTGTTTTGCAAAGCGCAGGTTCCAGAAAGTTGCTGTCAGCGATATTCCGGTGACGATAAAGAAGGCGATCGAGAAATCCGAGGTCAGTGGCACGTCGCGGTCGTGCCAGGCCATGGATGAATGAAGGGCCAGCGCGCCGATACACACACCAAAGGACAGCATGAGCTGCTGGAAGGTTGAGTAAAAGCTGTTGGCCGAGCTCATCCGCTTTTCATCAACCTTGTCATAGGCCACCGTATTATAGGCGGTGAACTGGAACGACATTGAAAAGCCGGACATGAACAGCACGGCAAAAATCAGCCAGTGTGGCCATTCAGGGCCGAAGAAGCCACAAATCGCATAGCTGCATGATGAGAATATGCCGTTCACCACCAGTGACGAGCGGAAACCGAAGCGGCGGATGATCTTGGGCGCAAAGGCTTTCATAGCCATGGAACCGAGCGCTGTGGCCAGTACCATATTGCCAGCAGAAACCGCTGAAATGCCAAAGGCGACCTGCAGCATCAAGGGCAACAGGAAGGGATGCGCCCCTTGCGTGATGCGGGTGATCGATCCGGCAATCATCGAGGTGCCGAAGCTTTCAATCCGCATCAGCGAAAAATCGAGAAGCGGGGCGGGATGGCGGCGTGAGTGGATGACGGTGGCAATTGCAAACACGATGCCGACCACAAAGAACTTGGCTGCCAGACCGCTCGTCGTGCTTGCACTTTCAAGGCCGAAAAGCAGCGCGCCAAGTGCTATGCCGGACAGGATCAAGCCGACGAAATCAAACGGCTCTCTGGTGTCGCTTTTATATTCACCAATATAGAGCGAGACGAAAATCATGCCCAGAATGCCAATCGGGACATTGATGTAGAAAATCCAGCGCCAATCGAGCCAGGTCACGAACAGACCGCCGATGGGAGGGCCGAGGATTGGGCCCATCAGGGCTGGAACCAGCATCCACGACATTGCCGAGATGAGATCCTTGCGTTCGACCGAGCGGATCAGAACCAGACGCCCGACTGGCAGCATCATGGCTCCGCCGGCACCTTGCAACAGACGGGCAAAGACCAGAAAGGGCAGATTTGGCGCCTGCGCGCAAAGGATCGAGCCGAGTATGAAAATGCCGATGGCAAAGCGGAACACAGTTCGGGTGCCAAAGCGATCGGCGATTTTGCCGCTTGCGGGAATGAAAATCGCAAGGCTAAGCAGATAGGAGGTGAGCGCCACGCTCATCGAAGGGGCGGCGACATCGAAATCCCGGGCCATTGTCGGCAGGGCAGTCGCAAGGATGGTAGCGTCGAGCTGTTCCATCAGCATCGCGCTTGCAACGATCAGGGCAATAATCCGGAAATTGCTTTTCGCTTCCAGTGACGCGGTTGGTTCACTGGTCGAAGTCTGGGCTTCCGGCATAACACTCATGGTAGTTTCAGCTTTGCGAAGGCGCGGGTCTGCCCGTCAAAGCAGCCAGCATTACGGTTGATCGTCTCGGACGATCCTGGGGGATGTGTTCACGGTCAGGCTTTTGGTTCCAGGAACAGTTCTGCGCGTTGTCGCAAGACGAGCGCACGGCAAAAAAACATGCCAACCAGTTAGAGGGACTAAGAAGCCCACCGCAAGACCGTGAGCGGGTATAGCACAGGTTACGGAAAATCACAGGACTTCAAGATAATTTGAGCGCGAAGGGATTTGCCTGCCCGGACGATGAATGGTGATCCCGACTGGATTCGAACCAGTGGCCTCAAGATTAGGAATCTTGCGCTCTATCCTACTGAGCTACGGGACCAGTCATCAAAAACGCTCGTATTTGCCATTGATTCCAATGGTTCGAGCATTTTTCGACACATACTGTTTTTCATGGCTTTCGCCAACCCCGCAAAAAGCGGGGCAGGCGCATTTCTTTTGAACTCTGGATCAGGCAGCGAGTGCTGTTTCGATCACCGACACGAAATAGCTCACGCCATATGGAATTGCTTCATCGTTGAAGTCATAGGCCGGATGATGCAGGCCGGGCGTGTCGCCATTGCCCAGGAAGATATAGGCGCCCGGGCGCGATTCCAGCATGTAGGAGAAATCTTCTGCAGCCATCATCGGAGCCACATCGGTTTTCACCTTGCCTTCGCCTGCCACATTTTTTGCAACGCGGGCTGCAAAATCGGTCTGGTCATCGTGGTTGTAGGTCACAGGATAGTTGTTCTTGTAGCGAACGGTAATTTCTGCACCGCTCACAGATGCAATGCCTGCTGCTGCTTCACGAATACGCTTTTCGGCATAGGCGCGGGTTTCCTTGCTGAGCGTGCGCACTGTGCCTGAAAGCTTGGCCGTTTCAGGAATGACGTTATAAGCCTCGCCTGCGTGAAACTTTGTGATCGAGATCACGAGGGAATCGAGCGGATCGATATTGCGCGCCACAATGCCCTGAATGGCGAGATGCAGCTGTGAACCAGCAAGGATCGGATCAATCGTGCGGTGCGGCTGAGCTGCATGGCCACCGCGTCCCTTGATCGAAAGGTCGAATTCATCGGTTGCAGCCATGATCGGGCCTTTGCACATAGCAAACTGGCCGACGGGAAGGCTTGGCAGATTGTGAACGCCATAGATTTCCGAAATGCCGAAGCGATCCATGACACCGTCCTGAACCATGGCCAGCGCGCCAGCGCCGCCTTCTTCAGCCGGCTGAAACAGCAAAACGGCAGAGCCGCGAAAATTGCGGGTCTCAGCGAGATATTGAGCGGCACCCAGCAGCATTGCCGTGTGACCGTCATGTCCGCAGGAATGTGCCTTGCCCGGATTTTTCGATGCCCATTCAACGCCGCTGGTTTCAGTGATTGGCAGCGCATCCATATCGGCGCGCAGGCCAATGGCCGGACCATCACCGTGACGACCCTTGATGACCGCAACGACGCCGCTGCGTCCGACACCGGTTTCGACCAAATCGCAGCCGAAAGATTTCAGCTTTTCTTCGACAAAGCGTGCCGTTTCGTGAACGTCATAAAGCAGTTCAGGGTTCTGATGCAGATGGCGGCGCCATGCGGCGATCTCGCTTGCAGTTTCGACGACACGATTAAGCACTGGCATTTCGGAAATATCCTGAGATTCTCAATAAGCAGAAGTAGTGAGGATATGACGTTTCAGTGAAAGCGGGCAATCCCTATTTGCCTTTTGATTGCCATATGGCTTAGATAGAAGCAGTGTAAATCTTCCTTTTTGAATGACGTATTCGCACGCCGTTGTCACTTTAGCAGGTTGATACAACAGGAAGCGGAATCGATCGCCCGCAGACATTGCGGCTCTTGCTGATTGGAACTACGAATGATCTCGAAGTCGTTGAAAATCCTTTGCACAGCAGCGGCTCTTTCGGCCCTGACCTTGTCTGCTGCTCTGGCTAATCCATCGATTGCTGTCGATGTTGCCACCGGTAAGGTTTATTCCGCGCAGGATCCTTTCCAGCGCTGGTATCCGGCTTCGCTGACCAAGATGATGACCGCTTATGTCACGTTCCGCGCGCTTCAGTCGGGTCAGATGACGCTTGAATCGCCAGTGAAAATGACCGTCAATGCCTCGAAAGAGCCGCCGAGCAAGATGGGCTATCGCCCGGGCTCCGTGATGACGCTCGACACTGCGCTCAAGATCATGCTGGTAAAATCCGCCAATGACGTGGCGGTTGCTGTTGCAGAATCCGTTGGTGGTTCGGAATCGGCTTTCGTGCAGCGCATGAATGCAGAAGCGCAGCGCATCGGTATGAGCGGTTCGCATTTTGCCAACCCGAATGGCCTGCATGATCCGAACAATTATTCGACCGCGCATGATTTGGCCGTTCTGGGCGTGCAGCTGCGTCGTGAGTTCCCGCAATATGCCCATTACTTTGGAACCGAAGCCATCGATACGGGCGACGGCAAGAAGCCACAGGCCAACTACAATATTCTGCTTGGCCGCTTCGATGGTGCCGACGGTATGAAGACCGGCTTCGTTTGTGCTTCGGGCTTCAATCTGGCCAGCTCCGCGACCCGTCAGGGCCGCACCATTCTGGCTGTGGTTCTTGGTGCTGATCGTCAGGAAACGCGTGCGGTTCAGGCAGCACAGCTGATGACCGATGCTTTCCGCAACAATGGTGCCGGAGTGCCAACGCTTGGCAGCATGGTGCCGCCAGCAAACAGCGCCGCCTATCAGGCTGTTGATATGCGCAAGGCCATCTGCAGCCAGCAGGCCATGGCCGACCGCTGGGACGGTCGCGATGTCGAGGGCCGTTTGCAGCTCAACTCGCCCTATATTCATGCGATGACCCGCGAGCCGGTTCCCGTTGAGGTCGGCCTTGTTTCTGCTCCACCTGCAAAGGTGACGAAAGTCGGCCAGCTTGATATTTCGCAGGTTCCTGTCCCGATGCCACGCCCGCAGCGCGCAGCTGCCGGTGTGAATGCAGCCACAATCAACTAAGTCTGAGATCATGCCACAACCAATTCCTGTTTCTGTACTGACCGGCTTTCTCGGCTCGGGCAAGACGACACTGCTTAACCGGCTGCTGAAAGATCCAGAGTTGACCGATACGGCAGTCATCATCAATGAATTTGGTGAAGTGAGCATCGATCACCTGCTGGTGGAAAAGGCCAGTGAAGGTGTGATCGAGCTTGCCGACGGCTGCCTGTGCTGCACCGTGCGTGGTGAACTGGTCGATACGCTGGCTGACCTGATCGACCGCCTCCAGACCGGGCGCATCAAGGCATTGAAGCGGATTATCATCGAGACGACAGGTCTTGCCGATCCGGCACCTGTGCTGCACTCAATCATGGGTCATCCGGTTCTCATGCAGGTTCTGCGCCTTGATGGCGTGCTGACAACGGTTGACGCCGTCAACGGCATGGCAACCCTCAACAATCATGAGGAAGCTGTTCGTCAGGCAGCGATGGCTGATCGCATCATCATTACCAAAGCTGATCTGCCGGAGGCGCAGGCCGGACTTGCAGAGCTCAAGGCACGGCTCGAACAGCTTAATCCGGGTGCCGATATTCTTGAAGCATCCGATGGCCGCACCGGCTATGCGGCGTTGTTTGAATGTGGGCTTTATAATCCGGAAACAAAGACGGCGGATGTTCAGCGCTGGCTTCGTGCGGAAGCCTATGAGGATGATCATCACCATCATCATGATGACCACGATCATTCGCACCATCATCACGATACGCATTCTGGGCATGGCCATGTCTGCGGACCGGATTGTGATCACGATCATGACCACGGCCATCACCACCACCACCACCATCATCATGATGATGCCATTCGTTCCTTCTCTCTGCGTCACAAGGAACCGATCCCGTTCTCGACATTCGAGATGTTTCTCGATCTGCTGCGCTCGACCCATGGCGAAAAGCTTTTGCGCGTGAAGGGCATTGTTCAGATCGCCGAAGATCCGGATCGTCCGCTGGTCATTCATGGTGTGCAGAAAATCTTTCATCCGCCAGCACGACTGCCGAAATGGCCCAAGGATGAGCATGAAACGCTGCTGGTGATGATTGTGAAGGATTTGCCGGAAACCTATGTGCGCGAGCTTTTCGACGCGTTTCTCGGCAAGGCAGGCATTGATCGTCCAGACCGTGCTGCGATGATGGACAATCCGCTGGCTATTCCGGGCTATTCAACACGTTAGAGAGCGTCGCGGTTAGTGTATCCGCTGCGCTCGCTCTATCTCTTTGTTTTTTATGCGCATCTTGTTCCGAAAACCGCTTCACACTTTTCCGCGATATGCTTTAGAGCGCGTTTCGATCTGATTGTATCAGATCGGCGCCCTAAGCCTTTCATTTGAAGCATAATCTTATCGACCCTCGTTTCACTTCGATGGGACTTATGCTCCAGACCTTATTTCTTCTGAATAAGAAAACGGTGAAGGTTTTCGTCGCGCTCCTGCTTGAGCAGGGCGTGGCCTTCCTGCGTGCAGAAATGCGGAAGGTCGATACCGGATAAAGGATCGGTTGCTTCAACCCAGAGAAGCGCGCCGCTCGGCAAATCCTGCAGGCGATTGCGCGTCTTTAAAACGGGAAGAGGGCACTTAAGCCCTCTCAGATCATAGACGGGAACGTCTTTATCCATCTGGTATTAGTTACCACCCAGCTTCCACCAGGCCTTCTTCTTTTCCGGTGCAGGTGCTGCAACAGCATCTGGGACTGTGCTTGCTGTGGTCATCGGTGAAACCGCTGCCGGATTTTCCTGCGGAACGGGGACTGCCGCAGTCTGAGCCGGAGTAGCAACTGCTGGCGTTGCCGCAATGGCTGTCGCAGGCTGCGCCGAGATCGGCGTTGCCGCAGGCTGGATATCCGGTGCATTTGGCGTTTCAGCCGATGCTGGCGAAAGCGATGGCGGTTCGCGCGTTACTTTTTCGCCGCGTGCACGCGCAGCACTCCATGCGGAGACCAGCTTGGCTTCTGCGATGCCCTGAATGGACGGCGAAGGCTTCTTCTGTGCCGCGCTGAATGCGGACTGGAACGTCTTTTCATAAGAAGACGTGTAAGCCATGGATTCCGAGCCGACCGAAGGTGGGCAGGCATCGGTCGCTGAAAGCGGCTGACCATCTGGCGTTGGCACGTTGAAGACATAACGCTTTTCGCAGACATCAACCTTTGGCGGAACCTTGGTTGTTTCAAAAGCGTCATAGCCCTGCTTGAGCATCTTCCAGAATGCGTAGTTCTGGTCGCTCTTGTAACGTGCCATGTTGGCTGCGGTCATGCGGAACGGGAAAGCCTGAATCTGGAAGTCGCGCTGACCGCCCTTGAAGGCATCGCGGCCAAAGGCATAAATCTCGCTGACGCTTTCGTCGGTCATCGAATAGCAACCCGATGACGAGCAAGCGCCATGCACCATCAGATTCTGTCCGGTACGGTTGTGCGCGCGGTCATAGGCGTTCGGGAAGCCAATGTTGAAGGCAAGGTGATATTGCGAATTCGGGTTCATCTGTGCCGGGCGAACATTATAGAAGCCCTCTGGCGCCTGACGATCACCCTCTACGAATTTCGGACCAAGCTTGCCTGACCATTTGCAGATCTCATAAGAGGCAATCTGGTCGTATTTGCCGTTGTTCTTCTGCTTCCAGACTTCGAGGACGCCTTCTTCCTTGAAAATACGAACCATCACCGGCGAAGTGCGCGTCATGCCCTTCGATTTCATCTTGGCGACGATTTTCTCGGAAAGAGGTTTTTCAGCGCGTAAGCTGAGATCGGAAACGGACGAGCCCTGACAACCGGCAAGCAGAGCCGATGCCAAGAGTGTTCCAAGAAGTGCGGTTCTGATCTTCATATCGCATCGAGCCTGTTAGAGCATTTCCAGCAAAGTGCGAAGCGGTTTTGCATAGGATAATGCGTAAAAACAAATAGGTAGAACAACCAGTATTCAACTTTCATCAGAATCTGATCGAAGCTGCGTCACTGACGCATTTAAGCAAATCTGACTTTTCGGTGCCCGGATATTAACAACTAAACCTTTCGGTATCGTTGATAAACCGTTGCTCAAATACCTAAAAAACAGAATGTCCGCAATATGGCGGAAATAATGGCACGATGCAAATCCGGCGCACCAAGGGCGCGCCGGAGCCAATTTTTGAAATTGTTGGTAAATTAAAGGTTACGACCGATGTCGAGGAACTTCTGGCGACGCTCCTGCTTGAGCGTTTCGCCATCGACATCCTTCATCGAGCGCAGCGAGGCGGTGATGATGTCGCCCGCAGCCGCAATAACGGCATCCTTGCCGCGATGTGCGCCGCCAAGCGGTTCCGGGATGATGCCGTCGATGACCTTGAGATCGAACAGATCCTGCGCAGTGATGCGCATGTTGGAAGCTGCATCCTTTGCACGCGTGGAATCGTGCCAGAGGATCGAAGCTGCACCTTCAGGTGAAATCACCGAATAGATCGAATGTTCGAGCATATAGACGCGGTTTGCGACAGCAATCGCGATCGCGCCGCCCGAACCGCCTTCACCGATGATGATCGAGATGACAGGCACGCGCAGCTTGAGGCATTCGGCGGTGGAGCGCGCAATGGCTTCCGCCTGACCGCGTTCTTCAGCGCTCACGCCTGGATAGGCACCGGCAGTGTCGACGAAGGTGATCAGCGGCAGCTGGAAACGGTCAGCCATTTCCATGATGCGCACAGCCTTGCGGTAGCCTTCCGGACGGGCCGAGCCGAAATTGTGCTTGAGGCGCGTCTTGGTATCCGAGCCTTTTTCCTGGCCCAGAATGGCAACGGCTTGACCATTGAAGCGGGCAAAGCCGCCCTGAATGGCTTCGTCATTGGCAAACTGACGGTCGCCTGCCAGTGGCGTGAATTCCGTGAACAGCTTGTCGATATATTCGAGGCAATGCGGACGATCCGGATGGCGGGCGATCTGCGCCTTCTGCCATGGGGTCAGCTTGCGGTAGATATCTTTAAGCGCATCGGCCGAGCGTTTCTCGAGACGGCTGATCTCGTCGCTCATCTCGACACTGCCCTGTTCCTGAGCGAGTTTCTTCAGCTCAAGGATCTGGCCTTCGAGGTCGGCGACGGGTTTTTCAAAATCGAGATAGTTATACATCGGGCCTGACTATTGTGCGTTTCCAGAGATGTTGGCCATAAAACACGCTAGAAAACGGCTGTTTTACGACGCCTTACATATTTACTTCATGCGCATCTTGCAAATTTTTCTGAAATTCTCTTACCCGCAGAGCGCTTAATCGGCAAGCGGGTGATGTTCACTTACCAGCTTATGCAGTCTTTCTTCCAGAACATGTGTATAGATTTGGGTGGTAGAAATATCCGAATGGCCGAGCAATTGCTGCACGGTTCTCAGATCAGCCCCGTTTTGCAAAAGATGACTGGCAAAAGCGTGGCGCAGCACATGCGGAGAGATCGAGGCGCTGGAGAGGCCGGTTCGTGCGGCAAGCCCTTTTAATTCGCGCGCAAAGACCTGTCGCGCCAGATGACCGCTTTCGGAAAAAGCCGGAAACAGCCAGGGATTGTCGTCATAGCCGGGCAATGAATCGCGCAGAGAGAGAAAATTCTGCAGTGCTTCACGCGCTTTTTGCGACAGTGGAACCATGCGTTCTTTCGAGCCCTTGCCGCGAACGATCAGAAAACGATGATCGGTGCGTGCCACACTGACTGGCAGCGTGACCAGCTCCGAGACACGCAGGCCCGTTGCATAAAGCGTTTCAAGTAGTGCGTGCAGACGCAACGACTTGATACGCTCAGCCGGTTCCGGCGCTTCCCTTGCTTCAAGATCGGCGCGATCAAGAAGACGGCCGACATTTTCGACGCTCATGATCTTTGGCAGCGGCTTCTGCTTTTTAGGGGCATCGATAACGCCGGTCGGATCGTCCTGCCGGAAGCCTTCGGAACAGAGAAAACGGAAGAATTGCCTGAGTGCCGAAAGACGCCGTGCCTGCGAGGTGGCGGCAAAGCCTTCGTTCGACATGCCATCGAGAACATGGCGGACATCTTCGGTCTTCGCTTCTGCCAGATTGACGCCACGCGTCTGCATCACATCGGCCGCAGCTTCAAGATCGCGGCGATAGGATTCAAGCGTGTTGCCAGCAGCTCCACGTTCAGCGCTCATCATTTCAAGAAAGTTTTCGATGGCCAGTGAAGCGCGCATATTACTCCTGTCCCGTTTCGCTTGTTACCGGTTCATTGTCCGATACGGCAGGCGGTGGCGGTGCCACGACGGTCTGCTTCAATTTTGATGAGGGAATCTCGACCGTAATTTCGTGGGTCGTCGGTTTCACAAAGTTGGCAAGTGAGAACATTGCGCCATAGACTATGGCGGCAATAACAGCGAGCAAGGCAATGATGCGCGTCAGCGTGGGCATGAAGCGTTTATGCTGTGCTATTGAGACGAAAGCAAGGACGGGCAGTTCTGGCGTATAAAAACCCATGCCCGGTTCACTTTAGCCGATGAAAGCGATTGACGCCGCACGGTTTTTCATGTGGAACCGGAGGAAATGGATGAGGTCAATGAGCAGCACAACAAAACAGACAAATCTTAACGAGCAAGCGGATGCCGTCCGTCAGCTTCTTGGTGCGAAAGTCGTTGTTCTTGTTGGGCTGATGGGCGCAGGAAAATCGACCGTCGGCCGCAAGGTCGCAACCATGCTCGGACTGCCGTTTAAAGATGCGGATAATGAGATTGAATCTGCAGCCCGTATGACCGTGCCTGAACTTTTCGATGCCTATGGCGAAGCCGAGTTTCGGGATCTGGAGCGCCGGGTTATCCTGCGGCTGCTTGAAGATGGTCCGATGGTGCTTGCCACCGGTGGCGGTGCCTATATGAATGCCGAAACTCGTGAGGCGATTGCTGCCAATGGCGTGTCCATCTGGCTGAATGCTGAGCTTGATGTGCTGATGGATCGTGTTTCGCGCCGTCAGAACCGGCCACTTCTCAAAAATGACGATCCGCGTGGCGTGATGCAGCGGCTGATGGACGTGCGCTATCCGGTTTATGCGCTCGCTGATCTGCATGTGATGACGCGGGACGACAAGAAGGAAGTGATTGCCGGTGAACTGATCGACGTTCTCACCGCGCATCTCACCAAGGGCGAAGCCTGATAATAGAGCGTGTCGCGCTTAATCTTAAACGCCACGCTCGCTCTATTTTGTTGTTTTTACGCATGTCGTTATCGGAAAGCCGCTTCTAAATTTTCCGCAACATGCATTAGGAGACTATCTGCATGAATACCCCTTTGAGCGCCGACAGTGTGACAGTTCCGGTTTCGCTGGGGGACCGATCCTATGAAATTCTGATCGGAAAAGGCCTGATCGCGCGCGCTGGCGAAGAAGTCGCAAAGCGTCTGCCGGGGATTCGTGTGGCAATCGTCACCGACGAAAATGTTGCCAAGGCTCATCTCGAAGCTCTGAGCGCAAGTTTTGCCCGTGCAGGTATCGAATCCACGCCGGTTATTGTGGCGCCCGGTGAGAAGTCAAAGTCCTTCTCGACACTGGAAACTGTGACCAATGCTGTGCTGGCCGCTCGTCTTGAACGTGGTGATGCGGTTGTGGCTTTTGGCGGCGGTGTTGTGGGTGATCTGTCCGGCTTTGTTGCCGGTATCGTACGTCGCGGCATGAGCTTCGTTCAGATGCCAACCTCATTGCTTGCACAGGTGGATTCGTCCGTTGGCGGCAAGACCGGCATCAACACGCAGTTTGGCAAGAACCTTGTCGGCGTGTTTTATCAGCCGCAGCTTGTGCTGGCCGATACGGAAGTGCTTGATACGCTGAGCGAGCGTGAATTCCGTGCAGGCTATGCAGAAGTGGCCAAATATGGCCTGATTGACCGTCCGGATTTTTTCGCCTGGCTTGAAAAGAACTGGGGTGAAGTCTTTGCAGGTGGCGCTGCACGTACGCAAGCAATTGCCGAATCCTGCCGTTCGAAGGCCGCGGTTGTGGCGCGCGACGAGCGTGAGAATGGCGACCGTGCTTTGCTCAATCTCGGACACACATTCGGTCATGCGCTTGAAACCGCGACCGGCTATGATTCAAGCCGTCTGGTGCATGGCGAAGGCGTTGCCATCGGCATGGCCTTAGCGCATCGCTTTTCGGTCAAGATGAACCTTTGTGGCGTCGAGGCTGCCGAACGTGTTGAAGCGCATCTGAAAGCTGTCGGGCTGCCGACATCGTTGCATGAAGTGCCGGGTGGCCTGCCGGATGCTGAAAAGCTGATGGATTACATTGCACAGGACAAGAAAGTGGCGCGTGGTGCGCTGACATTCATTCTGACGCACGGCATCGGTCAATCCTTCATTGCCAAGGACGTACCGCCTGCAGCAGTATTGGAATTTCTGAAGGAACGCCTCTCCGTCTGACCCCGAAAGGAATACGAGAATGATTTTCGAGCTATGGATCATGTGTGGCATCATCCTGCTCTGCATCATTCTGTCGGGCTTTTTTTCCGGCGCGGAGACGGCGCTGACCGCCGCATCCCGCGCCCGAATGCTCACTTACGCGCATAATGGCGATGAACGCGCAACAGTGGTTCAATATCTCATTGGAAGGCGCGACCGGCTGATCGGTGTGCTTCTGATTGGCAACAACCTCGCCAATATTCTTGCCTCGTCGATTGCTGCCAATATCTTCCTGCACCTGTTTGGTGATGCGGGGGTGGCTTATTCGACGCTGGCGATGACAATCATTCTGGTCATTTTTGCTGAAGTGCTGCCCAAATCCTGGGCCATTTCCAGCCCTGACCGATTCTCGTTGAATGTTGCACGCCCTGTTTCAGCAGTTGTAACTTTTCTCGGCCCGGTTTCGGGGCTGGTGAACTGGATCGTGCGCAAAATTCTCCGATTGTTCGGTGTTAATCTCGCATCCGGCCGTTCGATGCTTTCCGCACAGGAAGAATTGCGCGGTGCGGTCGAAGTGCTGCATCGCGATAAATCGCTGATTAAGGAAGATCGCGATCAGCTTGGCGGTCTGCTGGATCTTAAAGAACTGGAAGTCAGCGATGTGATGGTGCATCGCACATCCATGGGCACGATCAATGCCGATGCGCCTGCCGATCAGATCGTCGGTGATATTCTTGCAAGCCCACACACGCGTATGCCGGTCTGGCGGGATGAGATCGATAATATCGTTGGCATCATCCATACCAAGGACCTGCTGCGCGCGCTTTACGATGTCGATAATGATTTTTCCCGCATCGACATCATGAAAGTGGCGCGCAAACCGTGGTTTGTGCCTGACACAACCACACTTCAGGACCAGCTTGACGCGTTTCTTCGCCGCAAGGCGCATATTGCCGTCGTTGTTGACGAATATGGTGATGTGCAGGGATTGGTAACGCTGGAAGACATTCTCGAAGAGATCGTCGGCGACATTTCCGATGAACACGATATCGACATGCAGGGTCTGCGGTTGCAGCCGGATGGTTCCATTCTGGTCGATGGTTCTTTGCCGATCCGTGATCTCAATCGCGCGCTCGGTTGGAAGCTTCCGGATGAGGAAGCGACCACCGTTGCCGGTCTGGTGATTCATGAAACGCAGACCATACCGGAAGTGAAGCAGGCATTTACCTTCCACGGAAAGCGCTTCTCGGTGCTGAAAAAGGAAAAGAACCGGCTCACACGTCTGCGCATCGTGCCGCTGGATGCCGATGGCAAACCGCTTTCTGGTGTCGTTGTTGCGAAGGTTTCATCCTGATGGCTGTGCCATCCAGCAAACAGGAACTGCTTGAGGCAATTGAAACAAATTATGCGCGGCTGTTGCTTGATCTTTCACGCGTTGAGCCGGAGCAGACCAAATCCAGAACCATGGAAGGTCATGCAAAGGGCACGCTGATGAGCGTGCATGATCTCGTCGCCTATCTGACCGGATGGAACGAGCTGGTGCTCAAATGGTGCGAACGGCGCGATCAGGGGCTTGCAGTCGATTTTCCGGAAACAGGTTTCAAATGGAATGAACTTGGTGCTTTAGCGGCCAAGTTTTACCGGGATTACGAAACGCTATCCTTTGAAGCGCTTTTATCGCGATTTGAAACGGCAAAGAATGCGCTGCTGACCTTAATCAAGGCGCGCACGGACACTGAGCTTTACGGCGTCCTCTGGTATGAAAAATATACGCTGGGCCGCATGATCCAGTTCAACACGTCCTCGCCCTATGCCAATGCGCGTGGTCGTCTGCGCAAATGGCTTAAGGCGTCAGCATAAAACATCAGCGGCGTGTCGCTTCACCGGGCGCGGTAGGTTCCAGTGCGAGTGCGTGAACGCCGGTTTCCAGCTCTTCTTTTAAAAGATCGTTGATGGCGCGATGGCGCGCGATGCGACTCATACCCTCAAACTTGGCAGATACGATGCGCACGCGAAAATGTGTTTCGCCGGTTCCATCATAGACCTCATGATGGCCACGATCTTCGTGATGATGGCCTGCATGGAGGTGGCTTTCATTTATGATTTCAAGCCGTTCCGGAGAGAAAGCTGCATTAAGCTTGGCTTCCATTGAAGATTGTTTGCTATTGTGAATGGACATTTTGGCCAGTTCTCCCCATATAGACGTTGTGCCTCATATAGACGTCGCCTCGGCGGCAACCCGTGGGGCAAATCCGCACAGGAATTGCAATCTGCATCAAAATTTCGCCCTGAATTCATGGCCAAAACCATTCAGGATGAAATGTCAATTCTTGTTTAGTCACTCTTAATTCGCATAATCCGATTCGATGACAACGCACTCAAAACTTTTCGACAGCATCCGCATCCGTCCCAAGAAGGAAGCGGAAAAGAAGTCCAGCGGTCCCTGCTGCCAGTGGGACGGTTGCGATAAGCCGGGCACGCATCGTGCGCCGGTCGGGCGCATGCGCGAGGGTGAATACCTTCATTTCTGCGTGGATCATGTCCGGGAATATAATAAGAATTTCAATTATTTCTCCGGTTTGTCCGACGGCGAAATCTCGAAATTCCAGAAGGATGCGATCACTGGCAATCGCCCAACTTGGTCGACGGCATCCAACTCCACCGCTTCCGCACGCACGTCGCCGGATATGGCGACCCGTCGTTCGGGTTCGGCTGCCTATCACAATCGTCTGCGCGATCCGTTCAATTTCGTCAAAGATGCGAAAAGCAATCCCGGCACTGCCAAAGCTGTGCAGCGCAAACCGCGCACTTTGGAAGTAAAGGCACTTGCGACGCTCGGTCTTGATGCAAATTCGACTAGCGATATGATCAAGTCGCGCTATAAAGAACTTGTGAAGCAACACCATCCCGATGCAAATGGTGGTGACCGCGGGTCTGAAGAAAGATTTCGCGAGGTCATTCAGGCTTATCAATTGCTCAAGACAGCAGGTTTTTGCTAAAGCCTCTGTGGGCTTTATGAGGCCGAGTATCAGGGCATGTTCAATGCCCTGACGGACATTCATCTACTGCGCTTGCGCGCAGATGCGATTACGGATGCCCGCAACTGAACAGAAGGGCGTCATCCGGTTCACCGAAAGGCTCCCTGATCGAATTTGAATGTCGCGGCCGGACAGTCCTGCCGCTCTGGAGGCATGATGAACAAGGTTGAGCGGGATATAGCCAATTTGCCGGATACAACGGTTTCGGTGCGCGAAGTGTTCGGAATTGATTCCGACATGCGGGTGCCAGCCTATGCGGCAGGCGATTCCTATGTGCCGGAACGCGATCCGGATTATCTTTTCGACCGTCAGACGACGCTCGCGATCCTCGCAGGTTTTGCATTTAACCGCCGCGTGATGGTTTCAGGCTATCACGGCACCGGTAAGTCGACCCATATCGAACAGGTCGCTGCACGCCTCAACTGGCCTTGCGTTCGCGTCAACCTCGACAGCCATGTCAGCCGTATCGATCTCGTCGGTAAGGATGCAATCGTCGTAAAAGACGGTATGCAGGTTACTGAATTCAAGGACGGCATTCTGCCTTGGGCCTATCAGCACAATGTTGCGCTGGTTTTCGACGAGTATGATGCGGGTCGCCCGGACGTCATGTTTGTAATCCAGCGCGTTCTGGAAACTTCAGGCCGTCTGACTTTGCTCGACCAGAGCCGCGTTATCCACCCGCACCCGGCTTTCCGTCTGTTTGCGACCGCCAACACCGTTGGTTTGGGTGACACGACCGGCCTTTATCACGGCACGCAGCAGATCAACCAGGCCCAGATGGACCGCTGGTCGATCGTCACCACGCTCAACTATCTGCCACACGACAACGAAGTGAACATCGTTCTCGCCAAGGCCAAGCATTACCAGAATGCGGAAGGCCGTGAGATCGTGAACAAGATGGTTCGCGTTGCCGACATGACCCGTCAGGCTTTCATCAACGGCGATCTTTCGACCGTGATGAGCCCGCGTACCGTCATTACATGGTCTGAAAATGCCGCGATCTTCAATGATGTCGGCTTTGCATTCCGCCTGACCTTCCTCAACAAGTGCGATGAGCTTGAGCGCCAGACGGTGGCTGAGTTCTATCAGCGTGCTTTCGGTGAGGAACTTCCAGAATCTGCTGCCAATATCGTATTGGCATAAGGCTGGATGAAACCTGCCGCCCATAACGGGCGGCGGTGCTTTGTATAAAGTCAGGATAGGCAGATGTCGGGCCAGAAGTCAGCAATAGGCGATAATTCGCGCGAGCGTAAAAACGGGCCGGTTGATTCCGAACCGTTCAAGCGGGCAATGACCGCGACCATGCGCGCTATTTCCGGCGAGAATGAGCTGGAAGTGGCTTTCAGCAATGATCGTCCGGCGCTGACCGCCAATCGTGCCCGCCTGCCTGATCTGCCAAAACGTCCGACGGCGCATGATGTTGCCGTTACGCGCGGTCTGGGTGATTCCATGGCGCTGCGCCAGGCGCGCCATAATGCCCGTATTCACGCAAGTCTTGCGCCGGAAGGCAAGCAGGCGCGCGCAATCTATGATGCGGTCGAGCAAGCGCGTGTGGAATCCATTGGTGCCCGCGCAATGGCCGGTGTTGCCGATAATCTTGCGACTATGCTCGCAGATAAATATGCCCGCGCCAATTTCTCCGATGTGACCGACAAGGAAGATGCGCCGCTTGAAGAAGCGATCTCGCTTCTGTTGCGCGAAAAACTGACCGGTCGCAAAGCTCCTGCCGAAGCTGGCCCTGTGCTTGATCTCTGGCGCGAGTGGATCGAACAGAAGGCTGGTGCAGAGCTTGCCCGTCTTGGCGAAAATCTGGAAGATCAGCAGGCTTTTGCGCGCACCGTGCGCGATATGCTCGCTTCGATGGATATGGCCGAGGAGCTTTCTCAGGAAGAGCAAAGCGATGAGCAGGACGAAGATAACGAACAGACGCCGGACTCAGACGAAAACGAGGAAGGCGGTGAAGAAAGCCAGGAAGGCTCTGATTCGGCTGAAAGCGAAGAATCGGACAGTTCCAGCGAAGAAGGCGAACAGGGCGAAATGGATGCCGCCGATGCGGCTTCCGACGATATGGACGACAGCGAAGATGTCGATGCGGAAACGCCGGGCGACACGCGCCGTCAGAACCAGCCTTTTGCCAATTTCGCAGAGCATGTCGATTACAATGTTTTCACGCGCGAATTCGATGAGGAAGTAGAAGCCACCGATCTGTGCGATGAGGCTGAGCTTGATCGTCTGCGCGGCTTCCTCGACAAGCAGCTGGCCAATCTGCAGGGCGTTGTTGGACGTCTCGCAAACCGTCTGCAGCGCCGTCTGATGGCGCAGCAGAGCCGTTCCTGGGATTTTGATCTGGAAGAGGGCTATCTCGATAGTGCACGTCTCGTGCGTATCGTTATCGACCCAACACAGCCGCTTTCCTACAAGATGGAACGCGATACGGATTTCCGTGATACGGTCGTAACGCTGGTTATCGATAATTCCGGTTCGATGCGTGGTCGTCCGATCACGGTTGCAGCGACCTGCGCCGATATTCTTGCCCGCACGCTGGAGCGTTGCGGCGTGAAGGTCGAAATCCTCGGCTTCACCACCAAGGCTTGGAAGGGCGGTCAGTCGCGCGAAGCATGGCTGGGTCGTGGCAAGCCGTCCAATCCGGGCCGCCTCAACGATTTGCGCCATATCATCTATAAGAGGGCAGACGCGCCATGGCGCCGCGCACGACGCAATCTCGGCCTCATGATGCGCGAAGGTCTGCTCAAGGAAAATATCGACGGTGAAGCGCTGATCTGGGCGCATCAGCGCCTGTTGGCTCGTCCTGAACAGCGCAAGATCCTGATGATGATTTCCGACGGTGCGCCGGTGGATGATTCAACGCTTTCGGTCAATCCGGGCAATTATCTTGAGCGCCACTTACGCGCGGTCATCGAAGAGATCGAAACCCGTTCGCCGGTTGAGCTGATCGCTATTGGTATCGGTCATGACGTCACCCGCTATTATCAGCGTGCCGTGACCATCGTGGACGCGGAAGAGCTGGCCGGTGCAATGACCGAGCAGCTTGCATCCCTGTTCGAAGAACGGGGCGCAGAAGGCAAAGGCCGCGGACGCCGTCGCGCAGGCGGACGATAATACCAAGGCGCCGAGACACTGGCGCATCACGCCTTGAAAAAGTCCAATGGCCGCTCGGGCTTAACCAAAACTCCATGAACCATACTCATGGAGTTTTGGCATAAGATAGAGGGGCATTTTGAGCGCGCATTTTATCTTAAAACCGGATTCCACTTTTGGGAAAGCGCTTTCGGGCCTCTTTTAAGCCTGCTGGCGGGTTGCCGCGAGCACGATTTCGCGAATGCAGACGCCCTGTGGCTGGTCATAAGCATAGACAATGGCGCGGGCAACGTCGTCCGCTGAAAGCACAGGCGCACCCATATCCTTCTTCCACGCTTCATAGCCTGCCTTGATGCCTGCGTCGTTGGTGTGGCTGAGAAGTTCGGTCTCGACGGCACCTGGAGCTATCGTCACAACGCGAACGTCATGCGGCGAGAGTTCCTCACGCAGATTCTCAGAAAGCCCGTGTACGGCGAATTTCGTGGCCGTATAGGCCACATGATTAGCGAATGTCTTGCGACCTGCCACGGAGCTGATGTTAATGATGGTGCCATGTTTGCGTGCCACCATGCCTGCCGAGACGGCATGGATGCCATTAAGAAGGCCTTTGACATTGACCTCAAGCATCCGGTCCCATTCATCCGGGTTCTGCTTCGTTGCATCGCCCAGCAACATGACACCGGCATTGTTGACGATGACATCCGCAGGGCCGAACTTGGCTTCGGCTTTCTGAACTGCAGCTACAAGAGCCTTTCGGTCGGTTACATCGACCGACTTGCAGAGCGTGTTGGGCAGGTTGAGCTTTTCCATGACGTCCAGTCGACGCGCAAGAAGCAGCAGCGGATGGCCACGATCAGCAAACATCTTCGCAGTAGCCAGGCCAATGCCAGAACTTGCGCCGGTAATAATGACGAGCGGAAGTTTTTCCTTATTAAAGGACATCTAATTCATCCTTATCTAAATATAAATATCTCAACGAAGAAGCATTAAGAACACTAAGGAAATAAATCTTCGCGGATCATGCTTCTTGTGAACAATATAGAAAATGGCTC
>Ga0256909_1000137_pt1 | contig 28127 bp, 19 predicted proteins | sample MC6MC0762MT_FD_190203 | JGI IMG/M metagenome (GOLD analysis project Ga0256909, IMG submission 190203) | Metatranscriptome of enriched soil aggregate microbial communities from Iowa State University, Ames, United States - MC6-MC0762-MT... | ecosystem: Environmental > Terrestrial > Soil >...
GACGACATGAAGCGGCCATCCGAAGCCGCGAACCGGGCTCGCGCCGCTGGCGTCAGGAGAACCCGGAGCATCACGCGAGATCGCGAGTCCAACGTCTCGTGATACGGCTTCACGCGATGCCAAAAACGCTGCGCGACCACGAACGCGCCGTCTTTTAACAAGGAGGAAGACAATGATGCAGTTCACTCAACGCGCTCGCGCGGTCGCGCTTCGCACAGCGAAACATGCAGCGTTTGCCGGCGTACTTCTCGCCAGCGCCGTCACCGCGATGGCGCAAACGGACACTCCGGTAGGCACCTGGCAGACTATCGACGATCACACCGGCCAGCCAAAGGCACTCGTGCAGATTTCCCAGGACGGCAGTGGCACGCTAAGCGGCAAGGTAATCAAGGGTCTCGGTCCGAACGACCAGCCCGATCGCCGCTGTACTGCATGTACCGACGCGCGCAAGGACCAGCCTATTCTCGGCATGACCATTATTAGCGACATGAGAAAGGACGGTGAAGCCTGGGATCACGGGCAGATCCTCGACCCCGAAAATGGCAAGCTATACAAGTGCAAAATGCATCTGGAAGAAGGCGGCAATAAGCTCGTAGTCCGCGGATACATCGGCGTGTCGTTGCTTGGCCGATCGCAAACCTGGGTTCGTCAGCAATAGTGAATGAGCGCGGCCCGCGCTGATCGATCCAAAAGACAAAGACAAAGACAAACGGCCGACGATATTATCGTGCGGCCGTTTTTACGTGATCTCGCGTGATTGAAGTCGTCATGCAGCGTGTTTGAAGGGCGACGCGAAAGCAAACGGGGAAGACGGCAAGGGCTTGGCCGGTGCCGGCTTTTGCAACGTGGGCGACGTATGCGCCGTGGGCGCTGCCGGCACCGGCGCCTTTTCTACTGCGACCACGCTTTTCTGTTCCGCGCTCAGGTGCGTGCGCATGCGCGCCTCCATCATTGCGCAAAGTTCTTCACTCGCTGTGCCGAACAACTGCTCCATGACGCGCTTTAATACGCCCGATTCGTACCAGGCCTTGAAGCGGCGATGACAGGTTTGATAAGACGGGTATTTGCGCGGCATGGCAGACCAGGTAGCGCCGCTATACATTACCCACAACACGCCGTTCAGAACAGAACGGGTATTGGCAAGCGGGCGTCCGCGTAGTTCAGAGCGCGGGCGCAGTTCGGGCAGCAACGGCGCAATGCGTTGCCACTCTTCGTCGTTCATATCGCGGTAGGGGTTCATGGTTTCTCCTTTGTCAGATACTCGACAAAGATAGCCAGTCGCCCAAACACGGAACATCAGAGCAATCCGAATCCTGAAAATACGCCTTTCGACCTAGTCCGCTAGGCCGAAGCGGCGTGAGCTATCGCAAAAGGAGGGCCCGCGGGTATCCCGAAACGGCCGGAGCCCTGCTCAGGTCAGCGACGTATCGACGATCCGGCGCGGTGCATCGAGATACTCTTTGCTCTGCATTTCGACGATCCGGGACACCGTGCGCGTGAATTCGTTAGCCATGGGTCCATCGACGTAAAGCTCCTCGGGCGGCACCGCAGCCGACATCAGCAGTTTCACCTTGTGGTCGTAGAACACGTCGATCAGCCATGTGAAGCGGCGCGCCTCCGACGCCATGCGCGCCGACATCTGCGGCACCGCTGACAGAATCACCGCGTGGAAACGGCTCGCCAGTTCAAGGTAGTCGTTCTGCGAACGGGGACCGCCGCATAACGTCGCGAAATCGAACCAGACAACGCCGTCGGCCTTGCGCAGCGCCTTCAACTCGCGTTTTTCGATATGCAGGATCGGGCTTTCGTCAGGGACTGCGGCGAGGCGCGCGAACGCGTCGCGCAACGCCTTGTCGGCGGCCGCGCCGAGCGGCGTGTGATACACCTCCACCTGAGCGAGGGTGCGTTGCCGGTAGTCGATGCCTGCATCGACGTTGATCACGTCGAGCTTCTCCTTGATAAGCTCGATGGCCGGCAGCATGCGGTCCCGGTGCAGGCCGTCAGGGTACAGCGTGTCGGGGTCGTAGTTGGACGTCATTACGAACTGCACGCCGTTTTCAAAGAGCTTGTCGAGCAGGCGGTACAGGATCATCGCATCGGCAATGTCCGACACGTGGAATTCATCGAAACAGATCAGCCGGTAGCGCTTCGCAACACGTCGTGCGAGTTCGTCGAGCGGATCGGCCTGGCCTTTCAGTTCTTCCAGTTCGCGATGCACTTCGCGCATGAATTCGTGGAAATGCAGCCGCGTTTTGCGCTGCACCGGCACGATCATGTAGAAGCTGTCCATCAGGAAGCTTTTGCCGCGCCCTACTCCGCCCCACATGTACACGCCGCGCGGCGGGTCCGGACGGTTGATGAGCTTCTTCAACGCATTCGAGCGGCGCGACTTGTACTCGACCCACTCTTCGTAGCACCGCTGCAGACGATCGACCGCCGCGCGTTGCGCCGGGTCGGATTGGTAGCCCCGCGTCTGCAGTTCTTTTTCGTAGTATTCGGTGACGTTCATCGTGTTGCTGCGAAAAGAAAGGCGGGAGGGAGTGAACCCGCCCGCCTTTGTGGTGATGCCAGAGTACGTTCAGTCAGGCGTGCGCGCGATTACATATTCAGTGCGCGCTTGTCCACGGCGAGTGCCGCTTCGCGCATGACTTCCGACAGCGACGGGTGCGGATGGCAAATGCGGCCGATGTCTTCCGACGCCGCCTTGAATTCCATCGCCACCACGGCTTCCGCGATCAGGTCCGATGCGTTTGCCGAGATGATGTGCACGCCGAGCAGTTCGTCGGTCTTCGCGTCGGCGATCATCTTGACGAAACCGTCCGCCTTGTTGATGCCGAGCGCGCGGCCGTTCGCCATGAACGGGAACTGGCCCGTCTTGACTTCGCGGCCTTCCGCCTTCAGTTGCTGTTCCGTCTTGCCGACCCACGCAATTTCCGGCTCTGTGTAGATCACCCACGGAATGCAGTTGTAGTCGATATGCGGCTTCTGACCGTCGATGATCTCAGCGACCAGCACGCCTTCGTCTTCGGCCTTGTGCGCGAGCATCGGTCCACGAACCACGTCGCCGATCGCGTAGACGTTCGGCACGGCCGTCGCGCAATGATCGTCGACATCGATAAAGCCGCGTTCGTTGGCCTTCAGGCCGATCGCTTCGAGACCGAGGTTGTCGGTGTTCGGTACGCGGCCGATCGACACGATCAGGCGGTCGGCTTCGAGCTTCTGCGCGTTGCCGTCCTTGTCCGTGTAATTGATCGTGACGCTGCTCTCGGTTGTCGACACATCGCCGACCTTCACGCCGACGTGAATGTCGAGACCCTGCTTCTTGAACTGCTTGGCCGCTTCTTTCGCGAGCGCCTGGTCAGCCGCGCCGAGGAATTCCGGCAGCGCTTCGAGCACGGTCACTTCCGCGCCCAGACGGCGCCACACCGAGCCGAGTTCGAGTCCGATCACGCCTGCGCCGATCACGGCGAGCTTCTTCGGTGCCGTGTCGAAAGCGAGTGCGCCTTCGTTGTCGGCGACAATCTTGTTGTCGACCGGAATGTTCGGCAGATGGCGTGCCTTCGAACCCGTGGCGATGATCACGTTCTTCGCCGTGACGACTTCCGTCTCGCCTTCCCCGCTCACCTCGATCTGCACGCCAGCGTCCGTCTTACCGGTGAACTTGCCGTGACCCTTGAGCCACGTGATCTTGTTCTTGCGGAACAGGAATTCGATGCCCTTCGTCATCTTTTCGACGATGCCGTCTTTGCGGGCCATCATCTTCGAGATGTCGACCTTCACGTTTTCCACCGAGATGCCGTGGTCAGCGAGGTGATGCGATGCGTTTTCAAATTCTTCCGACGACGCGAGCAGCGCCTTCGACGGAATGCAACCCACGTTCAGACACGTGCCGCCGAGCTTCAGCGTGCCGGCCGGGTTCTTCCATTTTTCGATACATGCGACGGTCTTGCCGAGCTGCGCTGCGCGGATGGCGGCGATGTAACCGCCAGGGCCTGCGCCGATCACGACGACGTCAAATTCTTTGGACATGACAATCCTTTTGATGACGGAACGGCGTGCGGCCACACTTCGTGGCGCGGGCCGTTCCTGTACTGCGGAATGCGAAAGACGTGGTGCTTGCCTGATGCTTTATATGGCGCCGGCTCGCGCGATCGCAAGCCGGCACCGATAAAAGCGGCGCTTACAGGTCGAGCAGCAGGCGCGCCGGGTCTTCCAGCGCATCCTTCATGGCGACGAGCGACAGCACGGCTTCACGGCCGTCGATGATCCGGTGGTCGTAGGAGAGCGCCAGGTAGTTCATCGGGCGGATCACGATCTGGCCGTTTTCGACCACGGCGCGTTCCTTCGTTGCGTGCACGCCGAGAATCGCGGACTGCGGCGGGTTGATGATCGGCGTCGACAGCATCGAACCGAACACACCGCCGTTCGAGATCGAGAACGTACCGCCCGTCATTTCCTCGATCGACAGCTTGCCGTCTTTCGCCTTCTGGCCGAATTCGGCAATCTTCTTCTCGATTTCGGCGAGGCTCAGCTGATCTGCATTGCGCAGGATCGGCACCACCAGACCGCGCGGCGAACCGACAGCGATACCAATGTCGAAATAGCCGTGATAGACGATGTCGTTACCGTCGATCGACGCGTTCACCAGCGGGAACTTCTTCAGCGCGTGAACAGCCGCCTTCACGAAGAACGACATGAAGCCGAGCTTCACGCCATGTTCCTTCTCGAACTTGTCCTTGTACTTGTTGCGCAAGTCCATCACCGGCGCCATGTTCACTTCGTTGAACGTGGTCAGGATGGCGTTGGTTTGCTGCGACTCGAGCAGACGCTCGGCGATACGCGCACGCAGACGCGACATCGGCACGCGTTGCTCCGGGCGGTCCTTCAGCCACTGGTCGGCCGATGCCGGGCCCTTGACGTCCGGCAGCGACGGCCGGGCGGCCTTCGCTGCCGCAGCCGGTGCAGGCGCGGCGGGCTTCGCAGCCGGAGCGGCCTGGCCTGCCGTCAGCACGTCGCCCTTGGTGATGCGGCCGTCGCGGCCCGTGCCGGCGACGTCGCCGGACGACAAGCCCTTCTCCGCCATCAGCTTGCCGGCAGCCGGCGAAGCAGCGGTGTTCGCACCCGTTGCGGATGCGGCTTGAGCAGCCGGCGCCGGTGCGGCGGCCGGTGCGGGCGTGGCGGCCGGAGCCGGCTTCACTTCCGCTTCGACAGCGGCGGCGCCTGCCTTGCCTTCCGTGTCGATCTTGGCGATGACCTGATCGGCCGTGACGGTGTCGCCGTCGTTCGCGATGACTTGCGCGAGCACGCCGGCCGAGGGTGCCGGCACTTCGAGCACGACCTTGTCGGTCTCGATTTCGATGAGAATTTCGTCCTGGGCAACAGCCTCGCCGGGCTTCTTCTTCCACTGCAGCATCGTGGCTTCCGAGACCGACTCGGACAGCTGGGGAACCTTGACTTCAACAATAGCCATTATGAATATCCTGAATACGTATCGGGTGACGGCGCGGTGAACGACGACCGCCTGCGAACCATGTCTGCCGCGTCCGGACCTTTATGCGGTCGCTGAACGCGGCGCGGGAAAGCGCGCTGCGCTTTCCCGGTTCGTCTGTTCTCTTTATTTAGCGATCGACGCGCTCTTGAGGCGGCCGAAAGCGCCTTCGACCAGCGCTTTCTGCTGCTCGTAGTGCTTCGCGTAGTAACCGACTGCCGGCGAAGCCGAAGCCGGACGGCCGCTGTATGCCAGCTTCTGTCCTTCCTTCATGCCTTCCTTCAGATGGTGCTCGATGTAGAACCACGGTCCCTGATTCTGCGGCTCGTCCTGCACCCAGACCACTTCCGTCGCGTTGTCGTACTTCTTGATCTCCGCTTCGAACTGCTTGTGAGCGAACGGATACAGCTGTTCGATACGCACGATCGCAACGTCGTTCGCCTTCGCTTCGCGGCGATGCGCGACGAGGTCGTAGTACACGCGGCCCGAACACACCAGCACGCGCTTGACCTTCTTCGCGTCGATGGTTTCTTCGACTTCGCCGATCACCGGCTGGAACGAACCCTTCGCCAGTTCCGACAGATCGGAGACGGCTTCCTTATGACGCAGCAGCGACTTCGGCGTAGCGACGATCAGCGGCTTGCGGAACAGCCGGATCATCTGACGGCGCAACAGGTGGAAAATCTGCGCCGGCGTGGTCGGCTGGACCACTTGCATGTTGTGGTCTGCGCACAGTTGCAGGAAACGTTCGATACGCGCCGACGAGTGCTCCGGACCCTGGCCTTCATAGCCGTGCGGCAGCAGCATGGTCAGGCCCGAGACGCGGCCCCACTTTACTTCGCCCGACGAAATGAACTGGTCGATCACAACCTGCGCGCCGTTCACGAAGTCGCCGAACTGCGCTTCCCATGCGACGAAGGTGTTCGGTTCAGCCGTGGAGTAACCGTATTCGAAGCCGAGCACCGCTTCTTCCGACAGCACCGAGTCGATCACCGTGAACTTCGCCTGACCTTCGGCGATGTTCTGCAGCGGCACGTAAGTGCCGTCGTTCCAGCGCTCGCGGTTCTGATCGTGCAGCACCGCGTGACGGTGCGTGAACGTGCCGCGGCCCGAATCCTGGCCGGTCAGGCGCACGGCATAGCCGGAGGCGACCAGCGACGCGAACGCGAGGTGCTCGCCCATACCCCAGTCGAGCTTCGCTTCGCCACGGCCCATTGCGCGACGGTCGTTCAGAACGCGCTCGACGAGCGGGTGAACCTTGAAGTTTTCCGGGACGGTGGTGATGCGCTCAGCGAGGCGCTTCAGTTCCGCGAGCGGCACGGCCGTGTCGGCCGCGTCGGTCCACTTGCGGTTCAGGAACGGCACCCAGTCCACCGCGTACTTGCTCTTGTAGTTCGAGAGCACCGGGTCGACCGTGTGATGGCCTTCGTCCATCGCCTTGCGGTAGGCCTTGACGAATTCCTCGCCTTCTTCGGCCGTGATCACGCCTTGTTGCACCAGCTTCTCGGCGTACAACGCGCGCGTGCCCGGATGCTTCGCGATGGTCTTGTACATCAGCGGCTGCGTGACAGCCGGCGTGTCCTGCTCGTTGTGACCCAGCTTACGGAAGCAGACGATGTCGACCACGACGTCCTTGTGGAACTGCATCCGGAAGTCGATAGCCAGTTGCGTGGCCAGAACCACCGCTTCGGGGTCGTCGCCGTTCACGTGCAGCACCGGCGCCTCGATCATCTTGACGACGTCCGAGCAGTACAACGTGGAGCGCGAGTCGCGCGGGTCCGACGTCGTGAAGCCGATCTGGTTGTTGATGACGATGTGCAACGTGCCGTGCGTGCCGTAACCGCGCGTTTGCGCGAGGTTCAGCGTTTCCATCACGACGCCCTGGCCCGCGAAAGCCGCGTCGCCGTGGATCTGCACCGGCAGCACTTGCAGGCCGCTGTCGTCGCCGCGACGGTCCATACGCGCCTTCGCCGAACCTTCTACCACCGGGTTGACGATTTCGAGGTGCGACGGGTTGAACGCGAGCGAGAGGTGAACCGGGCCGCCTTCGGTCGAGACGTCCGACGAGAAGCCCTTGTGGTACTTCACGTCGCCAGCCGGCAGGTCGTCGACGTGCTTGCCTTCGAATTCGGCGAACAGGTCAGCCGGCATCTTGCCGAGCGTATTGACCAGCACGTTCAGACGGCCACGGTGAGCCATGCCGATGACGATTTCCTGCACGCCGCGTGCGCCGCCGTGACGCACGACTTCGTCCATCGACGCGATGAAGCTTTCGCCGCCTTCCAGCGAGAAGCGTTTCTGGCCGACGTACTTGGTATGCAGGAAGCGCTCGAGGCCTTCAGCGGCCGTCAGGCGATTCAGGATGTGCTTTTTCTTCTCGTTCGAGAAATTCGGCGTGGAGCGGATCGACTCCAGCTTTTCCTTCCACCAGCGCTTCTGTTCCGGATCGCTGATGTACATGTACTCGGCGCCGATCGTGCCGCAGTACGTGTCGCGCAATGCCTTGACGATCTCACGCAGCGAAGCGCGCTCGAATCCGAAATACAGATTCGTGGCGCTGAATTCCTCGTCCATATCGGCTTCGGTGAAGTCGTAGAACGCGGGTTCGAGTTCGGGGATTGCGGGACGTTCGCGGCGCTTCAGGGGATCGAGATTGGCCCATTGCGAGCCGAGGAAGCGATATGCGCCGATGAGGGACTGCACATAGACTTGCTTTCGCGCGGTAGCGAGGTCTTCGCCACCGGTTGCCGTGCGCGGGATGAAGGCGTTGGCCTTGGCCCGTTGTGCAAACGATTCGACGATCGGGCCGTGGGCCACGTCGTTGGCATTGGTGCCATCCGATGCAGGTACATTCTGCAACGCGTCGAAATAGCTGCGCCAGTTCTCGGGCACTGACGCCGGGTTGTCGAGATATGCTTCGTACATTTCTTCTACGTACGGAGCATTGCCGCCGAACAGATAAGAGTTCGACTGGAATTGCTTCATCATTTTTACGCTCACCTTTCTTCGAGTTTCTCGAGAAATAGCGGGTTACAGAACCTTCCGCGACACGGCCTGACCGTTTAGCGGATTGCGCGAATCAAGTCTTGCTTGGAAGGACCTAAAACTTTGCACCCGGGGAGCATATCACATAACGGATATCGCAGATAGCAGACGGATCGCCGCCCGGGCCTTCAGCGACGGGCTTCAGCGGCAATTTCCAATAACGCGAATGCGCTCCGGAAATGTAAAAAGCCACCCGAAGGTGGCTTTTTACTAACAGCTCAAGCGAAGGCCAGAGGCCGTTACGCGCTGCTTAATCTACCGCGCCCTTGCGGCTCGCGCTGCGACGCTCGTGCTCTTTCAGGTAGCGCTTACGCAGACGGATGGATTGCGGCGTGACTTCGACCAGTTCGTCGTCGTCAATGAATTCGACCGCGTATTCCAGCGACATCTGGATCGGCGGCACGAGGCGCACTGCTTCGTCGGTACCCGATGAACGGACGTTGGTAAGTTGCTTGCCCTTGATCGGGTTCACGACCAGGTCGTTGTCACGGCTGTGAATGCCGATGATCATGCCTTCGTACAGCGGCTCGCCCGGCGACACGAACATACGGCCGCGGTCCTGCAGCTTCCACAGCGCATAAGCGACTGCTGCGCCGTCGTCCTGCGAAATCAGCACGCCGTTGCGGCGCTCGCCAACCGAGCCTTCCTTGACCGGCTGATACGAGTCGAACGTGTGGCTCATCAGGCCCGTACCGCGCGTGAGCGTGAGGAATTCCGACTGGAAGCCGATCAGGCCGCGCGCCGAAATACGATATTCGAGACGCGTGCGACCACGGCCGTCCGACGCCATGTCGAGCATTTCGCCCTTGCGACGGCCCAGTTCTTCCATGACGCCACCCTGATGCGCGTCTTCCATGTCGACGGTCAGGTTCTCGTACGGCTCGTGCTTCACACCGTCGATTTCCTGCATCACGACGCGCGGACGCGACACGGCCAGCTCGTAACCTTCACGGCGCATGTTTTCCACGAGAATGGTCAGGTGCAGTTCGCCACGGCCGGCCACTTCGAACGTGGTTTCGTCGCCGGTTTCTTTGACGCGCAGCGCGACGTTGTGATTCAGTTCCTTCATCAGGCGGTCACGAATCTGACGGCTCGTGACGAACTTGCCTTCGCGGCCGGCGAGCGGCGACGAGTTGACGAGGAAGTTCATGGTCAGCGTCGGTTCGTCGACGGTGATCATGGGCAGCGCTTCCGGCTGTTCCGGCGAGCAGATGGTCACGCCAATGCCGATTTCTTCGATACCGTTGATCAGCACGATGTCGCCAGCTTCAGCCGACTCGACCTGCACGCGCTCGAGACCCTTGAACGACAGGACCTGATTGATCTTGCGGTTCAGAATCGCGCCATCGGGACCCGAACGCACGGCAACGGCCATGCCCGGCTTGATGCGGCCGCGCGTGATACGGCCCACGCCGATACGGCCGACATACGACGAGTAGTCGAGCGAGGTGATCTGCAGTTGCAGCGGGCCTTCCGGGTCGGCGGCGCGAACCGGCACGTGCTCGAGCACGGCTTCGAACAGCGGACGCATATCGCCTTCACGCACGTCCGGGGTCAGACCGGCATAGCCGTTCAGGCCCGACGCGTAGACGATCGGGAAGTCGAGCTGTTCGTCGGTCGCGCCCAGCTTGTCGAACAGGTCGAACGTCTGGTTGATCACCCAGTCGATGCGCGCGCCCGGACGGTCCACCTTGTTGATCACGACGATCGGCTTCAGACCGAGCGCCAGTGCCTTCTTGGTCACGAAGCGCGTTTGCGGCATCGGGCCTTCGACGGCGTCCACCAGCAGCAGCACCGAATCGACCATGGACAGCACGCGCTCCACTTCACCGCCGAAGTCCGCGTGGCCCGGGGTGTCGACGATGTTGATGTGCGTGCCCTCATACTCGACCGCGCAGTTCTTCGAAAGAATCGTGATGCCACGTTCTTTTTCGATGTCGTTCGAGTCCATCACACGCTCGGCAACCTGCTGGTTGTCACGGAACGTGGCGGTCTGGCGGAGGAGCTGGTCGACGAGCGTAGTCTTGCCGTGGTCGACGTGGGCAATGATGGCGATGTTGCGTAGGGCGCGGGTCATAGGAAACCTGGAGACAGTTGAGTGCGCCGCTTGCTCATGCCGCTTCGCTCTTCGTATAAGAGCAATGTGAGGATAAAAACCACGACAAGCCCAATGCGCACTTTTGGGAACCCAACATTATAGCACGCACCAATGACGCTTTCTGGTATTCCCTGATAGGAAGCGCTGCGGCCCCACTCCCGCATGAGTAGATCTGACGTCCAATCGTCCTTGCCCCTACGCGAAAACGCGCCGATTCTTGCTTGAGCGCGGATATTTCCTTGCCTAAGCTGTAATAACGCTTGCCGCGTCAATCATCCGACTCTTATAATTGTGCCTAGTCAACCATTGCATTCGCACGAGAATCATGACGGAGCCGTCCACCACCCCAGCGCCTGAGATCAGCGAATACCAGCTAGGCGAAAGTGTCGGCTATCTGCTGTCGCGCGTGAAATCGACCATGTCGAACCTGGTTACCCAGCGCAGCATGGCGGAGCTTGGCATCACCAGTCAGCAAGGCAGCATCCTGTTCATGGTGGCGAGCGGGAAATGCCTGCTGGCGGCCGAACTCGCGCGCGAATACGGCATTGACGCAAGCGCCGTCACGCGTCTGATCGATCGTCTCGAAAAGCGCGGCCTCCTCACGCGGGTGCGCAGCAACGAAGACCGGCGCGTCGTGCGTCTTGCTCTCACGCCGGAAGGGCATGCGATCGCGGCCAAAATGCCGAAGATCTTCAACGGTGTACTGGATGACCTGCTCTCTGGCTTCACCCCGGAAGAAGTGGGCTTTCTGAAGAGCATGCTGCGTCGCGTGCTGCTCAATTCTGGCGAACAAACGGGACTGACCCGTGATGCGGCAAGCAATTACGACAGCAAATCGTAAGAAATTGCTTGCAGCGTCCATCATTACATTCCACTCAAAGAGTCGAGCGATGAAATCCCTTTCCCTGTCCGCGCCCGCGTTTTCGAGCCGGGCCGCTGTCGCCGCCGCGGTGGCAGCGCTCGCCCTCGGTGGGTGCGCGAACTACTTCGGTGTCAAAAGCGACAAGCAGATTTCGTCGCCGGCGCAATATGAGTCCACCCAGAGCCTCGCGGGCCAGAGCGGTCAGTGGCCGTCGCTCGATTGGGCCAACCAGTTCGGCGATCCGCAGTTGCCCAAGCTGATTGCCGAAGCGCTGGAAGGCAGCCCGTCGATCGCGCAGGCGCAGGCGCGTCTCGCAAAGGCGTCGTCGTACATCGAAACCTCGCGCTCGGCGCTTTACCCGAAGGTCAACGGCAGCTATTCGTGGACACGCGAACTGTTCTCGGGCAACGCGCTCTACCCGCCTCCGTACGGCGGCACCTGGTATAGCGAGAACAACGTGCTCGCGAGCGCTTCGTGGGATCTCGACCTGTGGGGCAAGAACCGTCAGCGCCTCGGCCAGGCTGTGTCGCAGGAAAAAGCGGCCGAGGCCGACATGCAGCAGGCGCGCGTGACGCTCGCGGCGTCCGTGGCGAGCACGTATAACCAGCTTGCCCAGCTCTATGCGCTGCGCGACATCGCCGCACGCGAAATCGCCAACCGCCAGGATATCGGCCGCATCACGAACGGTCGCGTTGCAGCCGGTCTCGATACGAACGTCGAGCGTCAGACCGCAACGGGCAATATCGCGTCGAGCCAGGCGAGCCTTAGCGATCTGGACGGCCAGATCACCGTGGTGCGTTATCAATTGGGCGCGCTGCTCGGCAAGGGCCCGGATCGCGGCCTGCAAATTGCACAGCCTGCGCTCGGCGTCGGCAATACAGTCGCGCTACCGGACAATCTGCCGGCCGATCTGGTCGCGCGTCGCGCGGATATTGTCGCCGCGCGCTGGCAAGTCGAAGCGGCGATGCATGACGTCAAGGAAGCGAAGGCGGAATTCTTTCCGGACGTGAACCTCGCAGCCGGCTTCGGCTTCGACGCGTTCGGCTGGGGCCGATTCCTCACAGCCGGCAGCCGCCAGATCCAGTTCGGTCCGGCGATTCACCTTCCGATCTTCGACGCAGGCGCGCTGCGCTCGCAATTGAAGGGCCGTTATGCGGATTTCGAGCTGAACGTGGCGAACTACAACCAGACGCTGATCAGTGCGTTGTCGGATGTCGCGACGCAGGTGTCGTCGATCCGCTCGATCGACCAGCAAGCGGGCGACGCTCAACGCGCACTCGACGCATCGACGAAGGCATACGAACTGGCCGTGATCCGCTACAAGGCGGGTCTGTCTCCGCAACTGCAGGTGTTGACCGCCGACCAGAACCGCCTTTCCGCCGAACAGACGGTTACCACGCTCAAGATGCGTCGCCGCGACATGCAGATCGGCCTCGTCAAGGCGCTGGGCGGCGGTTTCGACGCGACGCAGACAGGCCTGGTCGTGCCGACTGACGCGCCGGCATCGGCCGCCGCAGCATCGAGCTCAGCGGTACCAGTCTCCACGTCCGCGGCGGGCGTGTCATCCGCCCCGGCTGCGACCGCCGCTGTGAACTGACGCGAGCTGATCGCGCTGTCACGCAACCGTATCGACCGCAACAGACCACACACGAACATCCGAATAAACGACGACGTTTGAGAGAACCCGGAGCACATCAATGAGCACCCCCCAACAGCCCGCGGCTAACAACCAACCGGCACAGCCGAACAAACCGGCACAACCGGCGAACAGCGGCAAACGCAAGCGCATGATGACGCTGCTAGTCATCGTGATCCTGATCGCCGCGATCGCCTATGGCCTGTACTATTTCCTCGTGGCGCGCTTTCACGAAGACACCGACGACGCGTACGTGAACGGCAATGTCGTGCAGATCACGCCCCAAGTCACGGGCACCGTGGTCGCGGTGAACGCCGACGATACGCAAACGGTCAAGGCCGGCGACCCGGTCGTCGTGCTGGATCCGGCCGACGCCCGCGTCGCGCTCGATCAGGCAGAAGCGAATCTTGCGCAGACGGTGCGCCAGGTGCGCGGTCTCTTCGCCGACGACAACCAGTACCAGGCGCAAGTTGCACAGCGCCAGTCCGACCTCTCGCGCGCTCAGGACGACTTGAAGCGCCGTCTGACGGTTGCGCAAACCGGCGCGGTGTCGCAGGAAGAAATTTCGCACGCACGTGACGCCGTCAAGAGCGCGCAAGCCGCCGTCGAAGCTGCTCAGCAGCAACTGGCATCGAACCGCGCGCTGACCGCCAACACCACGATCGCGAATCACCCGAACGTGCAGGCCTCCGCTGCAAAAGTCCGGGACGCGTATCTGAACAATGCGCGCAACACGCTGCCGGCGCCGGTCACCGGCTATGTCGCGAAACGCTCCGTCCAGGTCGGACAGCGCGTCTCGCCGGGCACGCCGCTCATGGCCATAGTGCCGCTCGGCGCCGTCTGGGTCGACGCCAACTTCAAGGAAGTGCAGCTCAAGCACATGCGCATCGGCCAGCCGGTCGAACTGACGGCCGACGTCTACGGTTCGTCGGTCGTCTATCACGGCAAGGTGGTGGGTTTCTCGGCGGGCACGGGTTCGGCGTTCTCGCTGCTGCCCGCGCAGAACGCCACCGGCAACTGGATCAAGGTGGTGCAGCGTCTGCCGGTGCGAATCGCGCTCGATCCGCAGGAACTGGAAAAGCATCCGCTGCGTATCGGCCTGTCGATGCAAGCCGACGTAAGCATCAAGGACGAGAACGGCGGCCAGTTGGGCAACGCACAGAACACCGTCTATCAGACGGACGTGTTTGCTAAATATGGCGACGAAGCCGACGCGGAAATTGCTCGCATCATCGCGGAAAACGCCGGTCCGAACGCAGGCACGCATAAAGCCGCGCAGTCCGGATCCAGCAAGCCCGCATCTGCAAAACTGATGTAAGCCGCGCGGCGACTCATACAAGGCTTTCTGAATGGCTCAGGCTCAGGCGCAAGCCCCTCACCCGCCGCTCGAGGGCGCGCAACTGGTGATCGGCACCATTGCGGTGTCGCTCGCCGTTTTCATGAACGTGCTCGACACGTCGATCGCGAACGTTTCGATTCCGTCCATATCGGGCGACCTCGGCGTGTCGGCCGATCAGGGCACGTGGGTGATCACGTCGTTCGCGGTCGCCAACGCGATCTCCGTGCCGCTCACGGGCTGGCTCACTGACCGCATCGGCCAGGTGCGCCTGTTCATGGCGTCGATCGTACTGTTCGTCATTTCGTCATGGATGTGCGGCCTCGCGCCGACTCTGCCCTTCCTGCTCGCCTCGCGCGTGCTGCAAGGCGCAGTGGCCGGCCCGATGATTCCGCTGTCGCAAACGCTGCTGCTCGCGAGTTATCCGCGCGCCAAGGCGCCGATGGCGTTATCGATGTGGGCGATGACCACGCTGATCGCGCCGGTCGCCGGCCCTATCCTTGGTGGCTGGATTTCGGACAACATCTCGTGGCCCTGGATCTTCTACGTCAATATTCCGGTCGGCGCGATCGCCGCGCTCGCGACGTGGATGATCTTTCGCAATCGCGATTCCGTCGTCAGAAAGGCACCGATCGACGGTGTCGGTCTCGGCCTGCTGATCGTCTGGGTCGGCTCGTTGCAGGTCATGCTCGACAAGGGCAAGGACCTCGACTGGTTTTCGTCTACGACTATCGTCGTGTTGACGCTGGTCGCGGTGATCGCGCTTGCGTTCTTCATTGTGTGGGAATTGACAGCCGAGCATCCGGTGGTCGACCTGTCGCTCTTCAGCAAGCGAAACTTCACGGGCGGCACCATTGCGCTGTCGGTCGGCTACGGGCTTTACTTCGGCAATCTGGTTCTGCTGCCGCTGTGGCTGCAAACCGATATCGGCTACACGGCTACCGAGGCCGGTCTCGTCATGGCGCCGGTTGGCCTCTTCGCCGTGCTGCTGTCGCCGATCACAGGGAAGGTCCTGCCGCGCACCGATCCGCGTTATATCGCGACGTTGTCGTTTCTCGTATTTGCGCTGTGCTTCTGGATGCGTTCGCGTTATACGACTGGCGTGGACACCTACTCGCTGCTACTGCCCACGCTGATTCAAGGCATCGGCATGGCCGGCTTCTTTATTCCGCTGGTTTCGATCACATTGTCCGGTTTACCGGGTAATCGCATACCGGCGGCATCGGGTTTGTCGAACTTCGTGCGGATTATGTGCGGCGGCATTGGCACGTCGATTTTCCAGACGGCTTGGGACCATCGGACGATCATGCATCACGCGCAATTGACCGAGCGCGCCAACGCCTACAACCCGGTGTTCGACGAGTCGATCCGCCAGATGGGCGCTGCGGGTTTCAGTCAGCCGCAAGCATATGGATTATTCAATTCGATGGCCACGCAACAGGCCGCACAACTCGGCGTGAACGACATCTTCTTCATTTCCGCCGGTATTTTCGTGGCGCTGATTGCGCTGATCTGGGTCACGAAACCGGAGAAGGCCGGCGGCGACGCCGGTGCCGCTGCCGCGGCGGCGCATTGATCTCGCGTTTCATTCCCTGAACGACGAGATTCAAAAAAGGCGGGACCGCTTTATAACGGTCCCGCCTTTTTCATTGCAGCGGCGCAATCGGCCAAGTTGAGGTGCCTGCCGGAACGCGTATCTGACGCGCTTTCGGTCCTCGTGACCGGACTAGTTTGCCGTCGTCACGACGAGGCGTTCAGGCGCGAGCACGCCCTCACCCTGTTTTGCGACGCCCAGCAGACGCCCTTGCGCGGCGTAGACCCTCACGCGCTGCGCATTCACCGCTTCACTGCTCAGACTCAGCTCGGACAGCTTCAGCCGTTGACCGTGCAAAAAGCGCCGCGTCGCGTCTTCGTCCAGATACACCGAGGGGAACGTCGACAGCAAGGCGTCGACCGGCTGCAGCCACGCGTCACGCTCGCTTTCCGTTGCATCCGAAAGCGCGTCGAGCGTCACTGCATGTTCTAGCGTCAGCGCGCCGACGCCCGTGCGCCGCAGGGCAACCAGATGAGCCCCACAACCCAACGCCTCGCCGATGTCCTCTGCCAGCGTACGCACATACGTGCCTTTGCTACAAGTGACGCGGAACGTCACATCGGGCAGCGCGCAAGCGAGCAACTCGAGCAAGTGAATCGTCACCTGGCGCCCTTCCCGCTCGACTGTCTGCCCGGCCCGCGCGTATTCGTAGAGCGGCTTGCCGTCGCGCTTGAGCGCCGAGTACATCGGCGGAACCTGAACAATCTCGCCGACAAATGCCGGCAGCGCCGCAAGAACCGCCGCCTCGTCGCACGTCACCGCGCGTGTGTCGACCGGCTCCCCTTCGGCGTCGCCAGTGGTGGTGCGAACGCCGAGGCGCATGGTGGCCTCGTAGGTCTTGTCGGCCTCGAGCAGATCTTGCGAAAACTTTGTGGCTTCGCCAAAACACAGCGGCAGCAGGCCGGTCGCGAGCGGATCCAGCGTGCCGGTATGTCCAGCCTTTTTAGCCAGATAGAGGCGCTTCGCGCGAATCAGTGCGTCGTTGCTCGACAGGCCGAGCGGCTTGTCGAGCAGCAGCACGCCGTCGAGCGCGCGGCGCGGCACGCGGGGGCGTTGAGGTGCGGTCATGTGGGAAGACGGTTTCTATGGAATCCGGAACAGCATATTGCGCCTTGACGACCCAAGCCTTGCCGCACGCAGCGTGGCGCGGCTCGGGATGCGTGCGCCGACTGCGCTTAGTCGTCTTTCGCGCGATTGGCGTTCGCCTCGTCAATCAGACGGGACATTTCAACGGCGCGCTCGATCGTCTGGTCGTAATGGAAATGCAGCGTCGGCACCGTGTGAATGTGCAGGCGCTTGAACAGCTGATTATGCAAATGACCCGCCGCATGCGTGAGCGCTGCGAGCGTCTGTTGAGGGTCGCCCGTCAACGTCGTGAAATAGACCTTCGCGTGTGCGTAGTCCGGCGTCAGTTCGACGCTCTGAATCGTGACGATGCCGATGCGCGGATCCTTGACCTCGCGCAGCAGTTCCGACAGATCGCGCTGGATCTGATCAGCGATCTGCACGTTGCGATTGGGTGAAGAACGTTTTTTAGGCATGGTGTTGTGTGATCCGTTTTGGCGGATGCAAAAAATGGTTCGCGGCCGCGAAACTCCAAAAATTGCGGCATTCGCGCGGCGCGGCGGCCGCGGACAGGCGAAACGGCGGCTCCAAAAAACAACGGGCGGAGTGGGCGTTGATGCCCGCTCCGCCCCTTGGAACCGTGCCGCGTGACTTACAGCGTACGCGCGACTTCGGTGACCTCGAAGACTTCGAACTGGTCGCCTTCGACGATGTCGTTGAAGTTCTTGATCGACATACCGCACTCGAAGCCTTGGCGGACTTCCTTCACGTCGTCTTTGAAACGCTTGAGCGAATCGAGCTCGCCCGTGAAGATGACGACGTTGTTGCGCAGCACGCGCACCGACGACGAGCGCTTGACGTAGCCGTCCGTGACCATACAGCCGGCCACCGCGCCGATCTTCGGCACCTTGAAGACCTGACGCACTTCGACCGTCCCGGTGACGACTTCGCGCTTCTCCGGAGCCAGCATGCCGGACATCGCGGCCTTCACCTCATCCACTGCGTCGTAAATGATGTTGTAGTAGCGAATGTCGACACCGTTGGCTTCCGCCAGCTTGCGAGCCTGCGCGTCCGCACGGGTGTTGAAGCCGATGATGACCGCCTTCGAAGCCGTTGCCAGGTTGACGTCGGACTCGCTGATGCCGCCCACGGCGCCGTGCACGATCTGCACGCGCACTTCGTCGGTGGAAAGCTTGAGCAGCGACTGCACCAACGCTTCCTGCGAACCTTGCACGTCGGCCTTGACGATGAGCGGCATGTACGCCACTTCGCCTTCGCCCATCTGCTCCAGCATGTTTTCGAGCTTCGCGGCCTGCTGCTTGGCCAGCTTGACGTCGCGGAACTTGCCTTGACGGAACAGCGCCACTTCACGCGCCTTGCGGTCGTCCGGCATGACGATGACTTCTTCGCCCGCCTGCGGGACTTCCGACAGACCCTGGATTTCGACCGGGATCGACGGACCGGCGGACTTGGTCGGCTTGCCGGTTTCGTCGAGCATGGCTCGCACACGACCGTAAGCGCTACCTGCCAGCACCACGTCACCGCGGTTCAACGTACCCGACTGGACGAGGATCGTTGCAACAGGACCCTTACCCTTGTCGAGCTTCGCTTCGATAACCAGACCCTTGGCCGGGGCTTCGACCGGTGCCTTCAGTTCCAGCACTTCGGCCTGGAGCAACACGTTTTCCAGCAGATCGTCGATGCCCGCGCCGGTCTTGGCCGACACCGACACGAACGGCGAATCGCCACCGTATTCTTCCGGCACGACGCCTTCTGCGACGAGTTCCTGCTTGACGCGGTCCGGATTCGCATCCGGCTTGTCGATCTTGTTGATCGCGACGACGAGCGGCACGCCGCCTGCCTTCGCGTGGGCGATCGCTTCCTTCGTTTGCGGCATCACGCCGTCGTCGGCGGCGACCACCAGAATGACGATGTCCGTTGCTTTCGCACCGCGGGCACGCATGGCCGTAAAGGCCTCGTGGCCCGGCGTGTCGAGGAACGTGATCACGCCACGCGGCGTTTCGACGTGGTAAGCGCCGATGTGCTGCGTAATGCCGCCGGCTTCGCCCGCTGCAACCTTTGCGCGGCGGATGTAGTCGAGCAGCGAGGTCTTGCCGTGGTCGACGTGACCCATGACCGTGACGACCGGCGGACGCGGCAATGCTTCCGCATCCGACACTTCGCCTTCGACCAGCATGGCTTCCGGATCGTCCAGCTTGGCCGCAACCGCGTGATGGCCCAGTTCTTCGACGATGATCATCGCCGTTTCCTGGTCCAGCATCTGGTTGATGGTGACCATCTGGCCGAGCTTCATCATCGACTTGATGACTTCAGACGCCTTCACTGCCATCTTGTGCGCCAGATCGGCCACGGTGATGGTTTCCGGCACGTGCACTTCACGCACGATCGGTTCAGTCGGCGCCTGGAACGTAGTGTTCTGGTCCTGATGCTTGCCGCGACCCTTCGGGCCGCCGCGCCAACCGCGGTCGACGCCGCCGCTCGTATCGCCGCGCGTCTTGATTCCACGGCGCTTGGCTGCGTCGTCCTGCCAGCCGCCCTTGCCGCCCGGCTTCTTCTTGTCGCCAACGGACGGCGTGGTCGTGGCGGCCGGAGCCGCGGCAGCCGGCTTCCTGGCAGCCGGACGTGCCGGCGCTTCGCCAGCCGGACGCGCCGGCTTGTGCAGCGTGCCCTTGGCTTCAGCAGCCTTGGCCGGCTCTGCGGGCTTCGGTGCCGGTTCCGGCGCCTTGACCTGCGCCTTGCGCGGCGTGTTCATCATTTCGCGAATCGCGCGCGCTTCGGCTTCGGCTGCCGCGCGGCGCTTGGCGATTTCTTCCTGCTCGGCGCGCGCCTTTTCCGCAGCTTGACGTGCTGCATCTTCCGCCTTCTTGGCGGCTTCGCGTTGCGCGGCGCGCTCCGCAGCGGCTCGCTCGTCGTCCTGCTCGGTGTCTTTCGCGACGACCGGCTCCGCCGGTTTGGCAGGCGCCGTTTGGACCTTCGCAACTTGCGGTGCCGGCTGCGCCTTCTCGCGAGCTGCCGCCTCGGCCGCAGCCGCTGCGCGCTTCTTCGCTGCCTCTTCTTCGGCGCGACGGCGCTCGGCTTCGGCAGCCTGCTCGCGTGCCTGGCGCTCGGCCTCTTCGCGTTCGAGCTGCTCCTGACGCGCCTTCAGTTCCTGAGCCTGCTGCTCGAGCAACTCGGCTGCGTGACGCGCTTCTTCTTCACGACGCTGAAGTTCCAGATCGTCGACTTCGGCGGCCTCGGCCACATGATTCGATGCATCTCCGCCATCAGCGGAGGTTTCGTCGCGGCGGACGAAAGTGCGCTTCTTGCGCACCTCGACCTGAATGGTGCGAGCTTTGCCCGTCGCATCGGACTGCTTGATCTCCGACGTATGCCGTTTCGTCAGCGTGATCTTGCGCTTGTCTGCATCAGTCGAGCCGTGAGACTTGCGCAAGTGGTCGAGCAGACGCGCCTTGTCCGTTTCGGACAAGGAGTCGGCTTCGCTCGCTTTTGTGACGCCTGCCGCCTGCAGCTGCTCGAGCAGCACGCCTGCAGGCATTTTCAGTTCCGCGGCAAATTGGGCTACGTTGTTACTCGCCATTCATTCCTCTTAATGCAAGGACCGATTCCTTGCGGTTAGCATCGGGTCATGCGGCCTGACGGCCGCGTTCAATTTAGTGCGCCATGGTCATTTCTCACTGGAACCAATGTTCACGTGCTTTCATGATCAACGCCTTAGCGGCATCCTCTTCCATTCCGGTCATCTCGACCAGTTCATCTACAGCCAGCTCGGCGAGTTCATCGCGCGTCTGGATCTGATGTTCGGCCAGCTTCGCGAGCAGGTCGGCGTCCATACCGTCCAGGCTCTTCAGGTCGAGCGCCACATTTTCGACCTTTTCTTCATTCGCGATTGCCATCGTCAACAGCGCGTCGCGCGAGCGGTTACGCAGTTCGTGGACGGTGTCTTCGTCGAACGCTTCGATTTCGAGCATTTCGTTGAGCGGCACATAGGCAATCTCTTCGAGGCTCGTGAAGCCTTCGTCGATCAGGATGTCGGCAACTTCCTCGTCGACATCGAGACGCGCCATGAACAGGTCACGCAAAACGCCACGTTCCTGATTCTGCTTTTGTGCAGATTCGTCCGGCGTCATGATGTTGATCTGCCAGCCGGTGAGTTCGCTGGCAAGACGCACGTTCTGGCCGCTGCGGCCAATCGCGACCGCCAGTTCGTTTTCGTCCACGACGACGTCCATCGAATGCTTTTCTTCGTCGACGACGATCGATTGGACGGCTGCCGGCGCGAGCGCGCCGATCACGAACTGAGCGGGATCCTCCGACCATAGCACGATGTCGACGTTTTCGCCACCGAGCTCGTTACGCACGGCCTGCACTCGCGAACCGCGAATACCGACGCAGGTGCCGATCGGATCGATGCGCTTGTCATAAGCGACCACACCGATCTTCGCGCGCACGCCTGGATCACGCGCCGCCGCCTTGATTTCGAGAAGGCCCTGTTCGATTTCCGGCACTTCCATCTCGAACAGCTTCATCAGGAATTCGGGCGCCGTCCGCGACAGTTCGATCTGCGGACCGCGCGCAGTGCGATCGACCTTGGCAATATAGGCACGCACGCGGTCGCCCACGCGCAGGTTTTCCTTCGGGATCAGCTGGTCACGGCGCAGCAGCGCTTCCACACGGCCGGTTTCGACGATGAAGTTGCCCTTGTCGAGACGCTTCACCGAGCCGGTCATGATGTGCTCGCCGCGCTCGAGGAAGTCGTTCAGGATCTGTTCACGCTCAGCGTCCCGCACCTTCTGCAGGATCACCTGCTTGGCTGCCTGCGCGCCGATACGGCCGAATTCGATCGACGGCACCGGTTCTTCGATGTATTCGTCGAGCTGGATTTCGGGCTTCTGCTCGCGTGCTTCAAACAGCAGGATTTCCTGATCGGGCTCTTGCAGACCGGCTTCGTCAGGCACCACTTTCCAGCGACGAAACGTTTCGTGCTCGCCGCTTTCACGGTCGATATGGACGCGAATATCCGCGTCTTCGTCGAAGAGTTTCTTGGAGGCCGAAGCGAGGGCCGCCTCGAGCGCGGCAAATACCACGTCTTTATCGACGTTCTTCTCGCGTGCCAGCGCATCCACCAGCATCAACACTTCGCGACTCATTGTTTGCGGCTCCTAAAGTCAACTTTCGGAACGAGGCGTGCTTTGTCCATGTCCGCGAGCGTGAAATCGAGCATCGCGGCGCCTTCCTTCCCTTCAAATTCCAGACCGATGGTCTCGCCTTGCGGAGCATGCAAAATACCCCGGTACGATTTCCGTCCGTCCAATGGCTTTTTCAATGTGATTACCACTTCGCTGCCTGCGAAGCGTTCAAAATCCGCCAGTTTTTTCAGCGGACGGTCGAGCCCCGGCGACGAAACTTCGAGCCGCTCATAATCGATATTTTCGACCGTCAGTACGTGCTGGAGCTGACGCGTGACTTTCTCGCAGTCTTCGATCGCGATGCCGGCCGGCTGGTCGATATAAATACACAGCATGCCGCGCCCGGTGCGCTCGAGATCGACGAGCTCGTAGCCGAGTCCCACGACCGTGGTTTCAATCAGTTCCGTCAGTTGCACAGTGCCCTCTTAGATGTTCGCGCAGCGAGCCTGCCGCTTGTTCTGCAAACAACCAATGCGGGCCGCGCGCCTGGCCGGCGCACGTTCGTGCTACCCGAGATGACGAACCACGATGAACTGAGCGGCAAAAAAAAATGGGCTAAACGCCCATCATCTTATTACCGGTGGTCGCACCTGAGCCGCACATGAAAAGCCGCACGCCCAGCGACTCCGCGATTGTAGCCATTTTTCAGGACAAACGCAAACCGCAGAACGCCGTGCCAAGCGCATTTCCGCCTGATTTCATGGGGATCTTTGGACGATATGGCGACGCCTCGGGACTTTTACAAGCTGGGGCGAGGCAACCTGCCCCTACTTCCGCCTGCACAGCCTTCGCGCGCCCCGTGCCCAAGCGTTTCCAGGCAACAGAAGACGTACACCGAGTCACGACGGCGAGCGTTGCATATCGTTATAACGCATGCGCAACGCCAGCCGATGCCTCGCGATTACCGTCCGCGCGAACGGCCGCGAGGCGCGCCGCCACCTCGGTTCGCACCGCCCGGGCTGGCGTTGCCGCCACCCGCGCGGTTGCCGCCGCCTGAATTCGGGCGATTGCCGCCCGGCGCACGATTGCCGCCGCCGGGATTCGGGCCATTGCCGCCGGCGCGCTTGCCGCCGCCCGCCGCCCGATTGCCGCCGCCGGAAGGCGCGCGATTGCCGTCGACGTCACGGCCGCCCCGCGCACCACCGGCACCACCGGCACCACCCGCGCCGCCGCCGGGACCGCCGAACCCACCAGCGCCACGACCAGCACCGCGATTGCCGTAACCGCCGCCGAAACCCGCCCCCGCGCCGCCGCCAAAGCCGCCGCCCGCCGCACCGCGCCGGCCCTGACCGCGCGGCTGTTGTTCGAAGCGGCTATGCGACATCAGCACCGGTTCGCGGCTGATGAAGCCCATCGACGTCTGCATCGGATCGGGCTGCTTGCGCTCCGGCGCGGAGCCGCGGCTACCGCGCTCCTCGCTCGGCGCCTTGAGTCCCACCGACGCCATCAGCGCACGCACCTGGTTGTCTTCGAGTTCTTCCCAACGGCCGCGCTTCAATCCCTTCGGCAGCGAAATCGGGCCGTGGCGCGTACGGATCAGGCGGCTGACCATCAGGCCCGCGGCTTCGAACATACGACGCACTTCGCGATTACGCCCTTCAGCAAGTGCAACGTGATACCAGTGATTCGTGCCTTCGCCGCCGCCATCGCGGATACGCAGGAAGTTGGCCGGACCGTCTTCGAGTTCGACGCCGTGCAGCAGCTTCTGACGCATGCCTTCGGCCAGTTCGCCGACCACGCGCACCGCATATTCACGCTCAACGCTGTAGCGCGGGTGCATGAAGCGGTTCGCGAGATCGCCCGAAGTGGTCAGCATTAGCAGACCTTCGGTATTGAAGTCGAGGCGGCCGACCGCGAGCCACTTGGCGGTCTTCATGGGCGGCAGCTTGTCGAACACCGACGGCCGGCCTTCCGGATCGGCGTGGCTCACGATCTCGCCGGTCGGCTTGTGATACAGCAGCACGCGCGGCGGCTTGTTGGCGAGCTTGCGCTTGACCGGCTTGCCGTTGATGCGGACCTGATCGGTCGGCATGATGCGCTGGCCGATGTGAGCCGGCTCGCCGTTGACCGACACACGGCCTGCGACGATCAACTCTTCCATATCGCGTCGCGAACCCATGCCGGCTTCGGCCAGCACCTTGTGGAGCTTCGGCGCGTCGTCGTCGGCAGCGAGCACGCGCTTGGGCGCGGCCGGCTTGCCACCGCGCAGCATGGGTGCGCGTACGCCGCCCGTCGTGCTGTTGTCGGCGTCGAACGCCGGCGACGTCACGTACGAGAACAAGTCGTCCTGAGTCGCGTCGGCGGCTGCCGTCGGGGCTTCGCCGCCTCGCCGGTTCTGGCGCTGACCGCCTGCACGCGGCTGGCGCTCGCGCTGACCTTCGCGCTGACCTTCGCGAGCAGCGGTCTCGCGGGCGCCGCCTTCGCGAGGCGCGCCTTCGCGCTGGCCTTCGCGTTTCTGACCGCCCGCATTGCGGCGCGGCCCTTGACCTTTCGCACCCGCCTCTTTACGCGGCATGCGCACCTTTGCCACGACTTCGCCGTCCGGCGGAGCCTCGGCGACGACCGGCGCGGCCTGCCCAGGCGCGCCTTCCGCGGCCTTCGTCTTGGCTCCGGCGCGGCGCCGGGCGATCAGGCTGCGCGGTCCGCGACGCAGGCCGCGGCGCGGACGGTCCTCGCCGTCTGCTTCCGTGGTCTGCGCCGGGCGCTCGCTCTCGCCTGCCGACGCTTGCGTGGTGCGCGTTTCGTCAGCGCGCGCCGACGGCACGGCGCGCTCGGATTCGGACGAATCGGTGTCGTGGGTATGTGTCAAAACAACCTCAAAATGTCAGGTCGCGCGCGCCCATTGCGGGCGCGGCAAAAAAAGTTCGGTTACGTCAGGCGCTGCGCGACTCGGGTTCGTCGTCGGTCAGAATGCCTGCGTCATGTGCAGCATCGCGACGATCTTCCTGATCGCCGCGCGCCGCCGTGGTCGAGTTCGGTTCGGCGGCGTGCTCCGTATCGCGGAGTACGCCCGAACCGTGCGCGGGTATTGCCGGATCGGCCTGGGAGACCGGATCTTGATTCACTTCAGACTCTGCGGCGCCGGATAGCGGTGCAACGTTTGCCGCTTCGGTAGGCGTCGGCGTAGCCGCCTCGCCAGGTTTGCCCGGTTCGCCCGCCGTTTCAGGCGCTGCCTTTAATTCGGGGGTGCCGTGTTCAACGCTCTCGTGGCTGTCGACGCTCGCGGTTCTCTCAGCCGCTGCTTCCAGCCGCTCAGCGGGCTCGAGCTGCACGCCATCGACATGCTGCGTCTCGTGTGTCTCACCCTTTTCCGCAGCGATTTCCGTTCCTGCCGCCTGCTCAGCGTCGCTTGGTGCTACTGTGCCGGTCGCTTCAGGCTGTTCGAGCGCGATGTGCTCGCTCGCTTCGTTCGACGCCGGTGTCTCCGCGGATTCGACGTCGGAAAACTCGATTGCATGCTGGCCCAGCAGATCCGCATTCAGTTGCGCCGACGGGTCGGCGAGCGGTGGCAACTCGTCTAGCGCCCGCAGACCGAGGTCGTCGAGAAACTGACGCGTCGTCGCGTACAGCGCGGGACGCCCCGGTACGTCGCGATGCCCGATCACTTCGATCCAGCCACGGTCTTCGAGCTGCTTCACGACCTGTGTGTTCACCGTGACGCCGCGAATCTCTTCGATGTCGCCGCGCGTAACCGGTTGCCTGTACGCAATGATCGCGAGCGTTTCGAGCACCGCGCGCGAGTATTTCGGCGGTTTCTCGGGATGCAAACGATCCAGATACGAACGCATCGCGGGCTTGCTTTGAAACCGCCAGCCCGACGCCAGCCCGACCAACTCCACACCGCGCCCCGACCAATCCTGTTTCAGGTCTTCGAGCAAAGTCCTAACGGTGTCTGCCGACACGCCGTCGGCAAAGAGCTTGCGCAAATCGCCGAGTTTTAACGGCTCCTGCGCGCAGATCAAGGCTGTCTCGAGGACGATCTTCGCCTCTTGGGTATTCATGCAGCTAGGTCAGACCCTGTGGTCAAAGAACCGGATCAAACAGACGATGTGGAACTGAAGACGCGCTCGCCCGATTCTGATCGGTCATATTGATGGGAGCACGCACCGGGGGGAGGCGAAACAGACTATCGAGCCAAACCCAGCCGGACGGAGCAGCGATATTCCGGACAGGAATCGCGTGACTGAGCGCCATATTACGCAAAAACAATCGGTGCGTAAAGCCGAACCCAAGGACAAAATGCCCGCCGCATCGGCGCGTAATGCATGAGCCGACGCCTGCCTGCGCAACGCGCCTGCATTTGCCGGAGTGCGCTTGCCGTCGAGGTTCTTCCGCGCGCCACGCGCAGACTACGACGTTCGATGCAATGCCAGAAACCGCTTCAGGCGCTCGACGCCGGCGTCGAGCCGCGCCACGTCGCACGCGTAGCACCAGCGCAGGAACCCCTCGCCCTGCGGACCGAATGCGCTGCCCGGCGCGAGCCCCAAGCCCACTTCCCGCACCATGGCTTTGCAGAGTTCCAGACTGCGCGAGGCGCCCGTCATCGAGAAAAAGAGATACATGGCGCCGGCGGGCGCCTTGACGTCGATGCCGGGTACGGCCGACAACGCGCGCACGAGATGGTCGCGCGACGCCTTCAGTTCGCGCACCAGTTCCTGCGTGAAGCGCTCGCCCTGCTCGACTGCAGCGATTCCCGCCTGCTGCACGAAGGCCGGCGCGCACGACGTGTTGTACTCCACCAGCTTGCCCAGATCGTCCATCAGGCTCACCGGTGCGACAATCCAGCCGAGCCGCCAGCCGGTCATCAGCCACGCCTTTGAAAACGAGTTCACGCAGATCACGCGCTCGTCGCGCGTGGCGAGATCGAGAAACGACGGTGCGGTGCGCGCGCCCACTGCGCTTTCGCCGTCGTCGGAATGGTCCGGATAATAGAGACGCTCGTAGACTTCGTCCGCGACGATCCAGATACCGTGCTGTCGGCAATGTGCGAGCACCGCCTGCTGCTGCTCACGGGTCATCACCCAGCCGGTCGGGTTGTTCGGCGAGTTGACGAGCAGCATGCGGGTGTCGGGCGTAAGCGCTGCCAGCAATTGCTCCACGTCGAGCTGCCAGCCATGTTCGCCGTAGTCGAGTGAGACTGTTTCGACATGCGCACCGAGAATTTTCGGAATTTCGACGAGATTCGGCCACAGCGGCGTGACAGCGACCACCCGGTCGCCCGCGCCTACCACCAGTTGCGCCGCAAGCATCAGCGCGTTCACGCCCGCGCTCGTCACGGCGATATGGTCCGGCGTGGTCTTGCCGTGAAGTTCGCTCACGTAGTCCGCGAGCGCCGAGCGCAGCGGCGCAATGCCGAGATTGTGCGTGTAGAACGTCGCGCCCGCGGACAGCGCGGCGCTCGCGGCGTCGCGGATGAAGGCCGGCGTCACGCGGTCGGATTCTCCGAACCAGAAAGGCAGCACGTCGGCGACGCCAAAGCCGGCGTTGGCCACTTCGCGGATCTGCGAGGGACGCAGCGCGCGCACCGCATCGCGCGCGTTAGGGACGGATGGCACGGAGAATTCCGATTCGCTCATCGAGGCTTCCAGGTGATGTCGAGATAGAAAAATGGCTAAGCAAAGGGCTAAGCGTCAACGGGAATGTCAGCTAGAGCGCTCCGGGCGGGCACAACCGGCAGCGAGCGCAGACGCGAGTTTAGCCTGGCATCCAGCGTCCAGACGCCGAGCCACGCACACGCCGCGGGCACGGAGCCACGAAGGCGACGGTCAGGAGCATCCGACATTCGTGCCGCCGCAA
>Ga0256909_1000154_pt1 | contig 26384 bp, 17 predicted proteins | sample MC6MC0762MT_FD_190203 | JGI IMG/M metagenome (GOLD analysis project Ga0256909, IMG submission 190203) | Metatranscriptome of enriched soil aggregate microbial communities from Iowa State University, Ames, United States - MC6-MC0762-MT... | ecosystem: Environmental > Terrestrial > Soil >...
GCTGGCCTCCCGGCCGCAGTCGGCTGCGCTGCAGCGTGCCCACGCCGGCGACCTGCCGTTGTGGCTGCCGTTCGGGTTCCTGTGCCGCCACCTAGGCGAGTCCACCAGCCATTCGGTGGTCTCCGCGATCCGGGCGTGGGTGATCCATCAGGGCGGCGACGCTGCCTGGGACCTTACCCAGCCGGCTCTGGATGATGAACGGGCCGTGCTGCTCGTGGACGGGGTCGATGAGTGGAGCGATACCGCGTCGGCGGAGGTCGCGCTTGGTCTGGTCGAGTCATTCGTATCGCAGCGCAACATCGGTGCCATCCTCACCGCGAGGCCCTATGCGCTGGACAAGCTGAACTGGGTGACGCCGTGGGCCAAGGCGATCCTCGCGCCGCTGACAGAACCTCAGCAGCTGCAACTGGTACACCGGGCGCTCACCGAGTCCGACGGCGTCGGCGTGGACGGCACGCTTACCCCGCACGCCGACGTGTTCCTCGCCGAGCTCGGCCGGGTGCCGGCACTGGATCCGCTGCTGGGGACCCCGCTGTTCCTCAGCGTTCTGGCGAGGACGTGGCGCGGTGAGTCGCTGCCACCGCACCGGTTCCAGATGTTCTCCACCCTGGTGCAGCTGCTGGTGGACCGGCATCCGCAGATGCGGCGCCGCGCCTCGTTGGCGACCGGGTCGGAGTTCTCCACTTCGGAAATGCTGACCGTGCTGCGCGGCGTGGCGTACCGGTCGCGGTTGGAGGGCGGCTCGGCGATCAGCTCCCGGTTCGAGATGGAACGGCGGTTCCGTGACGAGCTGCGCCGCGACGACGGGCTGGCGTACGCGCCCGCCGATGCCGCGAAGGTGGCAACAGCGCTGCTGTCGCAAGCGGAAGACGAGTACGGGCTCCTGGTCCCGCAGGGCGCCGGGATGGTCGGATTCCTGCACCGTGTGCTGCTCGACCAGCTCGCCGGGGAGCACTTGGCCACGCTGGAACCGGAGACTCTGCAGGAGACACTGTGCGAACGGGCCGGCGACCCGACCTGGAGGGACGTGCTGGTCGCGGGCCTGGCCAGCCAGGTCAACGCCTACATCAACACGTCCCTGTTAACCGCGCTCGCCGACGATGCGGACATCGACCCGGTCGACACGTTCGAACTGATCGCCGCGGCGATCGCCGCTGACGTGGCCCTGACACCGGCGAACCAGACCGCATGGGTGACCGAGATCGTGCACCGTGTCGATACCCACCCGGAGTCCGCCCACCGGGTCACGCTGATCGGTTCACTGGTCGCCTGCACCGTCCACGCCGCGCTGCGTCCCCGGCTGCTAGAGACCTTCACCCGTTGGTTGAGCGCTTCACACCCGGAACCGCAAGCCGCGATCTGGATGCTCCGCGACGGCCAGGTCGCCGAGACCGGGGTGCTGCCGGTGCTGCTGTGGGCGCTGCGTCACGAAGACGAAACGGTGCAACTGAACGCCGCCCACGTGATCGCCACCCGGTACACCGGAGACGCTGAGGTCGGCGCTCGCATCGAGACCGCCGTCCGTGACGGTACGAATGCGGTCGACCAGGCGTTCGCGTTGCTGTGTCTGGGAACTGGGTGGCCGGACTGGTCGCAGCTTCCCGCGTTGATCGACTGGGCACGCACCCAGATCACCCCGGAGCTGCGGATGTGTGCCTTGCACCTGCTGCGCGAAGCTGCCGGCGGCCAGTTCGACGACCTCACCGGCGCGGAACGGCAGTGGTTCGGCGGGCTCATCCGGCATGAGGGGTTGCGGCCTCGCGACCACTGGATGGACCTGGCGGTCCCGTTCATCCAACACGTGGTCGCCGGCCAGCCGGAGGCTGCCGCGTTCGTGTTGGGGACCCTATCGGGTAACGGCCGCAACGGCGGCAACCGGTCCATAGCCTGGGTTTTGGCGTGTACGACGTTCAGCGACGACGACGCCATCAAAGCGTGGGTGGCCGACGAGCTTGCCCACCCTGACCGTCACGGACTCATTCTCTATAACCTGGGGCTCATCCCGGACTCCTGGCGGGCCGACCCCGCATTCGCGGCCAACGCGGCCGCGACGGTCCGCGACAAGGTCACCAAGCCTCCGTTCGGCGACGGCGTGATCGCGCTGTCCGAATCGCTGACCGACGAGGACGCGCTGGACGCGCTACTGCCGGCCCTGGATTCGTTCCGCCCCGTCTCCGCGGGATCTGCTCTGCTGAAACGCTTCGGCGAGAACGCCCGCGTGCAGGCGGAGTTCGCGCGGCGGCTGCGGGCGCCCAAATTCGCCGGACGGCTGGCGCCACTGGCCCGCGACGCCCTCGGCGATGCCACCGGATTTGAGATCCTCGTGGAGCTCCTCCGTGCGCAGACCACCAAGCCCGCGGACAACGAACGTGACGTCGTCGTCGCTACCTCCGTTGCGGAGGCCTGGCTGGACTTCACCCACCGGAAGGAGGACCCCGACGTCGCCGCGATCATCGCGCGCTACGACCCGGACGAGCTTGCCACCCTGTGCGCCGCGGTCGGGACACGCTTCCTCACCTGGCATGTCGCGTCCGTGATCGCCGCCTGGCCGAACCACCCGGCCGTGGTCGAGTTCGCCCTGCACGCCCTGCACCATCCCCGCAACATCGCCAGTGGCATCCAGGACCCCACCCCACCCGCGATCATCCGCGCCTACGGAACCCGCGCGAATCCCACCGCGAACTCCATGATGGATGCCGTCGTCAGCCAGCTGGGGTATCTGCCCCCGGATCTGCGGGAGGCGCTGGTCGACGCGCTCACCCGCAGCGACCTGACCCCGACGGTGCTGGTGGACCTGTTGCGGCCTTGGCGGGAAGACCCCGATATCTGGGTGCAGCGCACCGCCCTGACGGGCCTGATCCGACGGGTTGACCGCTACAGGGTCTCCGCGAACGCCGACCCCTCCCAGACCGATGCGGCCACAAAATGGCTGGCCGGGCAGGTGCGGGAAGAGCTGTGCGCGTACGGCTCCGACTATGAGGATCACCGGGAGACGGCGTGGGTGGGGATGCTGCTGCTGGGCGACCTCACCCTCCACGACGGCCTGCTCGAGACGATCGGGGAACCTACCCGACCCGGCACCCATCTGCGGCATCTGCTCGGCGATGTCGACCGGGAACTGATCGATCTGGTCAGCACGCACTGGGATGCCCTTCACGCTCATTTCGGGGACGAGATCTTCACCCTGCTGGCGTCCACCCGACCTTTGGAGTCCGACGAGAACGAGGCCCGCCGCACCGTGTTGCGGTACCTCACTCATGCGCAGCCCCCGCACCCGGCGATCACCGAGCTCATCCTGGCGGAGGCGGCATCGGACCCGGATTTCCGGGCCAGCAAGGAGTACCTGTTGTGGTCGCACCGGGGCGGTCGACGCGACCTAGAACTGTACCTCGCCTGCTTGGATGGCGCCGATCGCCGCAACCGGCGCGATGACGATCCGGATGAGATCTACTCCCTCCTCGTCGACCCGACCGCATGGGACATCCCGACCGACACGCTGCACGACACCCTCCGCGACCGGCCGGGGTTCGACGTCGACCCGGTACTGTGTGCGGTGTTCTGTGAACTGTTTCCCGCCGACGAGGTCAGCCGACAGCTGTTCACGGACCTGGAGGACTGGTTCCAGATCGCCGATCCCAAGCCGCACCGGGAATGGTTCGACTCGTTGGTCATCGCGGTGCGCGGCTGTCCGGCGACCGCGCTGCCGATCATCCTCGTCCGCAGCCACCACCAACTCTTAATCCGCAACGCCTCCCACCTGCTGCCGTTGCTCACCGCACCGTCGGGACGCCGGCTCCGACAAGACCCCGCGGCCGTGGCCGCGGTCCGGGACGTGATGTTGGCTCCGGCGACCGCGGACACCAGCACACCCATCTGGGCGCCCCTCCAGGCCGCCGACGCGCCCCGCGACCCCGTCGCCGACGTGCGCGACAGGTTCCTGCTCGCCATCTTCCTGCAGCGCAACGGGCTGCTCGACGAGGCCGCCGCGGGCGCCGTCCGAGACATGCTCACCGCGTCGCCTGACGTTGTCGTCAATGACCCGTTCACCGGCGCTGAACGTTCCCTACGCTCCGCTATCAGCACCCTCACCCGTCCGCGCACCCTCCACTTCTGACCCTCCCGCCTGGATCAGCCCGGCTCAACCGTCGCGCGCCCGCAACTTTCGGACAGTCCGTCCTCGTCAAGCATCGCGGCGAACTCCAGGAACTCCCCGCTGGCAACCGCCCCACCGTTGAGGCCTCCCATCGGCCGGGCCGCCGGCTGTTGTTCGCGAGCCCGAGCGGCGGGAGCCACGCGTGGCTCAGGTCACCCAGCTGCCGCTGTTCGAGGACGCGGATCTTGACGAGCCAGCAGCGACCGTGGATGAACTGCTGCGCTGGCTGTCCAGGGCCGGATACCGTAACGCCGACCTGGGCCGGGCACGGCGCATCCTCGCCAACACCGGCGACCTCGACGACCTGCAACAATTCACCGCCGGAGTCGCTCCGCACCTGGGCGGCACGGCGAAGTAGTAGCCCGGTCGTAGATCAGCGGTCGGTTTGGGCGCTGATGGCGGCGCCATCGATGCGGTGGTTACTGGGCTAGCTAACAGATTGATGATCCACCCGTGTCCCGCGTCACTGGATCAGCCAGTTGGTCTGGTGGCTCGTCGTTGTCTGGCGTGCGCGTATCTGCTGGGAGTTCTCAGCTAGGCCCCGGTAATGTCGGGGCCGTCGCCCTGTTCGAGCATCATCTTGCCTCCGACGAAGACCACGCCCAGAGCGATTGCACCGAGTCCGACCACGGCGACCTTCCCCAGAATGGTGTTGAGGAAGTGCTTGCTCTCAGTGTCCTTCTGGAAGACGAGCCTGCCGTTCTCCTGGATCTGCTCGATGATGAACTTGCGCTCTTCCACGCTCAGATCGTCCCGCTCGAGTTCCCCTTTGAGGATTTCCCGGATCTCACGTAGGGCCTCGTAGACATGATCCTGGCTTCTGTCATTCGATTTAAGCGTGGACTCGTGGGCCTTTTCCATCTCTTTCACTGCATCGAGCGCGAACTCTTTGAAAGCGGGGAACTGCTCCACGATCTTGAGCGCCACCTCGGTGTCGATGTCAGGCATCATCGCTGCGAACCGGAGCATCTTGTCCTTGGAAAGGTTGCGCCAGGATTCGATGCCGAGCTTCTGCTTGACTTCGTCTTCATTGAGTCCCATGTCCCGCTCCCTCTGCCGCACTGCTGGGTATGCTCAGATCCTACCGAGCCAAGAAAACGCACCTTCAGACGCAACCGGGTGTCGCACTATGACTAGCTACGTAACCGACCTGGGAACCTGGGTCTGGACTTGATCAAAACGGTGGCGGAGGCGGCCAGTCGGCATCGACCAGGTCGGGCTCAGGTGAAGGCTCGTCGAACGTGTCTTCTGCAAGGGGAGCGAGCCAATCCGCGGTGACTGACATAGTTCGGCTGTTCGGTGCGGACTCCGGTGGCAGCTGTCCGATCCGTACGACAACTGGCACCTGGGCCGAGATGCCGGACAAGACGCACGTTCCCGTAGGCAGAATCGGCAGCGACTCGAACGACACTCGATCGAGGTAGGCGACTGCCTTCTCGATGGCGTGCACATCCAGGTTGTTCACAAGCCGGTGTAGGAAGTAGTTGTGAAGCTGGGAGACGATTGTCTCGGAGATGTCATGCGGTCGCTGGCTCGCGATCGTAAGGAAGACGCCGAATTTCCGGCCCTCTTTGATGATCTCCTCGAACGTCTCCAGGCGATAGTCACGCCAGGCCTCGCTCTCCCGTGCGGACTCCGTTGACAATATGTTGTGCGCCTCATCGATGATCAGGTTCAGGTACCTCTGGCCCAGCGGGTCTGTGCGCTTCTTGGCGTCGTAGAGATGCTTGCAGACGATCATCGGGATGACCTTGCGCATGGCGAGGTTGACGTTGCGGAGTGACACCACCGTGAGCGGTACCTCGGTGAACGCGTCGTCCGAAACCTGGATAAGCCGCTTGATGCTCGGCACACGCTCATCCATCCGCTTCATCATCGGCCCTAGATGCTCGCGGTTCGCAAACCCACTGATCACGTCGCGGTAGAACTGCAGCACCAATTTGAAACGAACGAGATCAACGTCATCGACGGCAGAGAAATCCTGCTGTATGGCGGTCACCTTCGCCTTGATGAAGTCGGACCAGTCGGCGTCTGTCGCCCATTTTCGTTGAGTGCTCGAAGTAGCTTCCCAGTAGAAGTTGTGGTCTCGGCTGTGATAGCCGAGAGACGTTCGCATTTCCTCAATTAGCGTGGCAAGCTCAAGCGACACCCGATCGCCGAGGCAGGACTCAATCTCTTCGAGGAAGTTGACCGGCAGCTGACGGTCAAGTGCGCCGTCGTTGCTCTTCGTTGCGCGCGCGACTAGGTCACCGATCACGTCGAGCAGGGCTTGAGGGTCGGGGAGCAGCCGGTCCCAGTAGTCACTCTTCAGTACGCGCGCGATGAACGGGGCTTGTGTCTTCTCGGTCGCATCGAGAAGCACAGTCCAGAACACCGGATCGTGGGCTGCGGACCTTGGAAGCGGCAGGCGATCTCCGCTGTCGTTGTGGGTAGACAGGTCGTAGACCTTCTTTATTTCGTCCCCGGCAATCACGGCTGTCGCGTAGTTGTCGGCTCCTGCCTCGCGGTCTGCGTACTCGCCGTTGAAATCGATCAATACAAACTGGGATCGCTTCCGGAAGGTCCCGATCGAGCCGTACTTCTTGAACAGCTCGTGATAGAGCTTTGCGAGCGTGTAGGACTTCCCGCTGCCGGTATTGCCGAAAATCCCAACATGGCTCGCGAAGATCGCATTGACACCGACAGATATCGACTGAGTTGGCTCCATGGCCAGCGCGCCGATCTCCAGCGGTTCATCCTCGGCTGAGACGAATGTGTGAAGGAGTCCGAACTCGTCTTCCGTAAGGATGAAGCACTCGTTGTCGAGGAGCGGCATCTCACGGACCCCGCGCTCGAAGCGTCCGCCCTCGATATAGCCGACGAGGCTGACGTCGAGCTGTCGGGACAGCGAGTCCACGCCGCGCCGGTAACCCGAAGTCGCGCCGCGATCCTCGTCGATCACCTCGCCGTCGACTTTGGCGATCAGTTCGACGAATCCCTTGACTATCTTTACGTAGCTCGCGACGGCGACGTTGCGCACGAGGCCACCGCGGTACAGCAGGTGCGAGCCGTTCTTGAGCTTGTCGACGGCGACTCGCACGCGCCGCCCGTCGACTGAGATCACCCTGCCAACTCGGAACACCGCGTCCTGGTCAAGGACGTTCTCCTCAATCATTGACGGTCTCCGCAGGGGTTGTCCGGATGTCCAGTTCGATCCGCTGATCCGGCACTGGGACCTTGTCGCGAACGATCGGCGCGAAGTAGTCGGATTCGAGCACATCGAGGTTGAGCTTGCGCTCGTCTTCGTCCTCGCCCGGCTCGCCCGGGATCACGAACTGGATGTTGCCGTTCTTGACTTCGCTGTCGGGCAAAAGCGTTTCGAAATCCTTGAGTCCGCCACGGGAGTAGCAGAACACGATCACTTGCAGCGTCGGGTTGGTCCGCGCTGCCCGCAGCACAAGGTCGCGGAGGTGCTCGTCGCGGAAAGAGAACCCGTGGACGAACAGGACGCTGTTCTCCTTCTCAAGTTCGTTGGCGAAACGGCGGATCAGTTCGTAATAGGTCTCGTTGAGAACCGTCGTAGCGAATTTGCGCTTATCGGGGTTGACCACTCCGAGCCTGGCATACCCCTCGGAGAAGGACCCAACTGACGTCGCTGCCGCATCCACTCTGCCGAGCGATTTGAGGCCCTCGAGGCGCTCCTCGGCTGCAGCAATAAGGTCCGAGATGGAGCGGATTGTTGGTCCCTGGCCCTTAGGCTGAGGATCGATGAGCACGGGCAGCAAGTATTCCTTCGCGACGCCCAACAGGCCCTCCACCTCTCTCACGAGCGTCAGCCCATGGTCGAAATAGATGTCAGACTTCCGGCCCTCCCTCTCAATCTGGCGCCACGCGGCAGATCCGTGGATCTTGATGAGGTTGAAGGTCGGTACCTCGAATCGATGTTCGTACCGACTCCCCATGCGGAACCGGAGAGTGTTGAAGTCGCCGAGGTCAAACCTCGGTCGAATCTTCCCGTTGAATCCATCGGAGAAGTCGATGCCGAGTTCCTCCATGGCCACCTCGAACAGCATGTCCACGTTGGTCGTGAAGATGTTGGCTTGCTTCGACAAGAGCGTGCTGTGTCGTCGGAGCAGGATGCGGTTCAAGGTGCGCACGAAGGTCGCATATGAGCGAAGGACGGACTCGGCGGAAGCTTCGCGCTCGACGACTCTAGAGTTGGGTAGCAGGACTTTCTCGAAGAAGTAGGCCTGAATCGACGCGCGAACAAGCAGTCTTGCAGAGTCCGGAACGTTCGCGTCGGCGAGATTGGTGAGCGCGTCCTCGATGTTGCCGAGCGGTGCGAAGAACGGGATTGATGTGCCAGCGCCTATCAAGAAGTTCAGGTGGGCGGACTCGACGATGGTGCGGAGACGCTCGGGCGTTAGCCGAGCCTTTGGGTCTTCGGACGCCGGCTGCTGCGGTACTCCGTTGATGCGCACGTCTGTCATTTCTGGGCCTTCCCCAGGATGTAGGTCACGCCGAACGCCACGACCTGGCGGAACTCCTGGCGGCGAGCAGCCAGGTCGTATTGGCTGCCTGAACCCTTCTGGAAGATGTCGAGGCCGCGGCCGAGGAGGATCGTCCAGCCATTGTCGGCGCGGATCGAGCGATCGTGGATGGTCTCGTCCCAAGTGACCGTCAAGGTGATCCCGGCGGCGGACGCGCTGTCCTGGATCTCTTTGAGCATCAGCAGGTGAGTCTGCTCGTACTGCCCTGTCTCAGCCTTGGTCACAAGCTTGACGCCGATCTCGTCGGCGACGTCCTTCGCCGACGCGAGCAGGGCGAGCAGGTCGACGAGATTCCGACCCTGGTGGGGCAGCCGGATGTACGGGTCGATGATCGTGATCTCCGTAGCTCCGCGCAGGTACGGCAGCAGGATGGTCTCGAAGGAGATGCCGCGCTGGTTCTCCTGAAACTCGCGGTGTCCTTCGAACAGCGCTGGTTCGACTACAACCTGCACATCCGGCGCGACTGCTACTGGCGCAGCGACCTCGGTGGTCGCTGCGCCAGTAGCGTCCGCTTCCGGCTCCTCCGGCACGAGCGCCGCACGATGGTCGTAGTAGGTCGGGTACTCCTGCTCCTCGAGTGTCGTCACCGGTGACCATGTTCCGGCCTTGTCTGTGAACCCGAACTTCACATCGGCCATCGTCGCGTCGATGCGCAAGATTTGATCCTTGACCCGCTTCCGGCCCTCAATGGCGAAGCGGAGGATCTCCTCGATCTCCTCGCGAGTCGCCTCGCCGTGGGGGTACAGCAGCTTCATCAGCCCGGAGAACGTCTTGTGAATGCCGTCGCGGTCTCGCGTGGAGATATCGGGCGACAGGGTGAACTGTTGCTGGTACTGGTCGGAGTAGTCGGCGGTGCGCATCGACTTGAGCACCTCGGCGATGTAGTCGACGACAAATCCGTAGCCTTCGGAAAACATCTCGCCGCGGATGGTGTCGACCTCCCAGCCGGGGATGTAGTGGTGCAGACGGTCGAGGTAGGCGGAGTCGTGGTAGCTCTCGGGCAGCTCATCGAACAGGTCTGAGTGCTTGAGCATGTACGGCACGGTGTGCGAGGTGTTGCCGACGAAGACCATCGACGCCTCGGCACCGAGGGTCTCGACCCCGCGGGAGAAGGACTTGTTCGCCATGTAGTTTTTCATGATGTCCACCAGCGCCTTGTCCGCACGCTTCTTCTTGCCCGCGAACTCGTCGAAGGCGACGACATCCCAGTAGCCGACCAGGCCGATGCGCCCGTTCGAGTTGTTGACGAACAGTTTCGGGACAGTGACCTCTCCACCGGAGATGAGCATGCCGTGCGGCGAGAATTCCGAGAAGATGTGCGACTTTCCGGTGCCCTTGGGCCCCAGTTCGACGAGGTTGTAGTTGCGCTCGACGAACGGGACCAGACGCACGAGCTGGATCAGCTTCGCACGCCGGCCAAACAGCTCCGGGTTGAAGCCGATCGATTGGATGAGCAGGTCGATCCATTCGTCGGTGGTGAACTCGCGCCGTGCGGCGAGGTAGCCCTCGAAGTCGAAGTTGGAGAGCTGGATGGGCTTGATCGAGCCGAGGATCCACGGCACGACGCGCTGGTCGTCGCTGTGGAAGTACTCGATGTCGCAGATACACCACACGCCACCGGTGAGGAGTTTCGGGTGCGCCTTAATGGTGGCGGGTTCGACGAGCACACCCTTGATGCCGAGGTTGGCGAACTCCGCCTGGTAGACGTCTTCCTTCTCGTTCAGCGTGACCGCGACCTTGTCAATAATGCGGTGTCGGCCGCGCTCCCGGATCGTGGACTTCACCAACTCCGACTGGTTCCGGTGCACGTAGTGATCGGCGAGGATCTTTCGCACTGCATCGATCCCGGCCCGGATGGTCGCCTCGTCGTCGGATGCGGCGTACTGGCCGAGCAGGTACTCGAGCACGTACGAGGGCACGATCGCGTTGCCCTTGACCGCCTTGACGAGGTCCTTACGAACCACGACGCCGGGGAAGAGTCGGTTGATCTTGCGGTCCAGGTCAGACTGCGCGGGAGGCGCGTCGACCTCGGCCGCTTCCTCGGTGTTGGTGGTGCTATCGAGACTCATCGATCCCTCCCTAGAAGCCGAAGTCCGAGGCGAATGACCGTCGGAGCGTGTAGAGCGCCTTCTGCAAGGTGCGCCATTGGTTCGTGTTGGGGATGCGCTCTTCGAGCCGGAACTCCACGGCGCGGTTATTGAAGTCGTTGGCATCCTGGCTGAGGAGCATGTTGGCGTGCTGGTAGCGGTCGCGCTTGTCGCTCGACTCCTGGTCAAAGGTCAGCTCCGGCTGATTCGAGATCAGCGTCTCGCCGACGTACAGGCCTGCTCGGACGGTGCGCGGCTGTACCTTCTCGCTGACCGGCTCCGACTGGAACAGCTTCACGACGAGCTGACCAGTGGTGATTTTGTCCGACTCTGGCAGCACCTCGATGTGGACGAGTCGGGTATCGCTGCGGCGCTTCTTGTTGATTGTCAGCACCGGCACGACGATCTCCTGGAGGGATGCCCCGCCGTGCACGAACCGTGACCCCGCACCGGGGAGGCGCAGCCGGTGGATGGACTTGGGGATCTGCACCTCGAGGTCGCTGTCCAGCCCGACCTGCGCGGGCTCGAAAGTTCGGAACGCGGTGTCCTGCTTCATGCCACGGCCCAGCACGTAGCGCCGGTTTGTGGTGACGATCTCATCGCCTTGCGGCAGCGTGGAGAGGTAGAAGGCGTCAGCAAGCGCGGTGTCCTGGAAGAGGAAGCCATGGTCGGCGGTGATGAGGATATTCGTGGCGTTGGCGTTGGTCAGCCGCTTCACCAGGTCGACGAGTTCTCGCAGAGTCTCCTCGGCAGCCTCGAAGACCTGCCGCTCCGTGCCCGCTTTGTCACCGGTCGCATCGATGCGGTTGTGGTAGACGTACAGCACCTGGTGCCGGCTGTACAGGTCACGCAGCTCGTCCCGTGAAAGTGAGAGCACGTCCTCGGCCTGGATTGCCTTGCCGTTGACGGCGCGCAGCACCTTCGTGCGATTCGCCGAGCCGTCGGTGCGCTGCCCGTCGACGAGCACCGGATCGCCTTCCTTGGAGTGGCCGATCTTGCTGTGTGGCAAGAGCGCGGCCATGCCGAGTTGCGTGTAGCTGGGAAGCACGCCCAGCACAGCATTGAGATCGGCGTCGAACCGGTCCTCCTGGCGGATGCGCGTGCCGAGTTCGTCGGCGACTTCGTAGCGGAGGGCGTCAGAGATGATCACGACCGCCTTGTTCCGGCCGCCCTTGGTGATCGGCGCGACGTGCTCGGGGTAGAACGCGGTCTGCGGACGCAACACGGCCGACCGCCACTTGTCAGCCGCGTCGACGTGGGGTTGCCAGGCATTGCCCAATTCGAACAGGAACTTGTTCGCGTAGAACTTCTCCACCTCGACTCGCAGTTCCTCCAGCGGCTTCGGATGCTCGGAAGTGCGCGCGGCATAGACGAACTGGCGGTAGAGCTGGTCGATCCGGTACCACTGGCGCTGGTAGCGCTCGAGCCCGTCGTCGAACGAGGTGATTGCCAGCCTGAGCGTTGAGAGTTCGCTCAGCAGTTCAGAGCCGCTCTGAATCGCGGCATAGAGCTTCCGGTATCCCTCGGCCCAGATGCTGCTCTTGCGTCTGCGGACTACCTCGGCTACCTCGCGGGCGGTCGCGGTGCGGGCGGCAACTGCGCGTGCGAGATCGCTGATGATCTTCTGGTCGACTTCCTCGAAGAGGTCGTTGCCGGTCAGGTCGCGGAAGTCTGCGTTCTCGATCGTGCTCGCGTAACTGATGCTCGATGCGACACGTTTGGCGAGCGTTGCGAGCGCGCTTTGGCTTCGCAGGTCGAAGCGCAGGCTGTTGAAGTCGAGTTGAACGTTGCGGAGACCACCTGGGTGATCGCTTCGAAAGCCGCCGATAGCTTGCTGGAACATCCAAAGCACGAAGTCATCGATGCTCGGGGCCGACGAGGTGTACCCGTAGATCTTCGCGACGCCGCCCCAGTAGAATTCATCGAGCTCCTGGTCCATGACCGCCTTGAACTTGGCGCTTCCACCGGCCGCGTTCTCGACGAGGAGCGCGCGGGTCAGTTCGAGCAGGCTGTGCTCCAGCTGACCGAGGAGCACCGCCGTCATCTTCGCGCGAAGCCGGTCTGGGCTGTCGTCCGGCTCAAGAAGCGCCTTGAGGGCCTGCCCCCGCCTGGCGGCACGGAAGAACTTCTCGTGAGAGCGGAGCACCTCGTCGATTCCGTCTGCGGTGAGCCCGAGGTCATTCTGGATGAGGGAGGTGCGGTCGGCGGTGAAGACCCCGTAAGCGAGTTCGAGGTCAAGCAGCCAGTTGGCGACACCGGTTGGTGAGGCACCGCCTCGGTATATGAGGAACTTTCCGGTCGGCTCCTCGTGCAGCAGCCGGTTCTTGACGCTGTACTCGTCGTTGGACACCCGGATGAGCGAGACTCCGGGCAGGTCGAGCTGTTCGAGGTCTTCGGCGTACTCGGCTTCGGGGTCGTACCAGAAGACCACTCGCTGTGCGGTAAACCGGCGCACGAGGTGCTCCCTGACGCCAGCGATCTCACTCATGCGGTCACCGGATCTTCAAGGGTGACGCGGCTAGCTGCACTCTCCGTCCGCTTCGTCAAGGAGGCAATGATGTTCTCCACCCTTCGGAGGAGGTCGTCGTACGAGATGATGTCCGTCACATTCGAATATGCGCGACGAGCGAACTCGAGATCGAATCGCTCCTTGTTGGACAAGTTGCTGTCTCGCCCAGCCAAGATGAACGCCTTCGGGTTGGAGATGCTGATCTCGATTCCGCTCGGGAGGTCTTTATGGTGGGCCTCCGTAATGGCGATCTCGCCATCACGTCCCGCCTTGCTGAGGTAGAACAGGTACTTTTCCGCCTGGATGATCGACCCCGTGAGTTCGCGGACCGGTACGTGGTTGTCTCGGTATCGGCCTTTCGAGACGAGACCGCGTTCGAACGGCTTCTTGATCTCGATCACGTCGACAGTTCCATTAGCCGCCACCAGAAGCAGGTCAATAAACCGATTAGTCGACCCATCTGGGTTGGAGTACCGCTCCTTGACACGGACGTTGCGAAGGACAGCGACGTACTGCGGGAAGATGAGGAGGAAGAGATCCGCGACTGTTGCCTGCCATTCGGCCTCGGAGTACGCCTCAGCCTCGTGCAACATCTCGGTCAGCCGGTCCCTGATGAACTCGAACTTCGCGAGTTCAAGTTCGTTCGCGGCGGGGATTCGCGCACCGGGCTGATCCTGGGACTTCGACTCCGACCTCGCTCGTCGTGCCATGTAGGCGGCGAGACGCTGCTCCGCGTCTGTCATGGTCTCCATGTACTCGCGAAGCACCCGCGTGATCCTCGTCCAGGCGTAAAGCTTCATCTCGGTAGTGGTCGGGAACGTGCGCAGGAGCCTGCGGAACTCGTCCTCGGGAACCGCGGACGGATCTGGGCCACCAACAACGATCGGATTGTCGACAAGTTCATCGACGCGGCGGAAGATCGAGATGTCACGTTCTGCTACAAACAACGCCCGCGTGAGCGAGATCGACCTTGAGATACGTAGGTCATGCTTCAACCCGAGCACGTCGCCACGAATGCTTCGGTACTCGTCGTCGATCGAACCGATCACGAAGGCCCGGGCGTCGCCGTCATCGTCGTCTTCCGTTGGAAACAGATCCGCCGGACGCACGGTGAACGTCCTAGACAACGTCGCCTCGCCCTCGGCGCGCAACTTGTCATCGACCCACGTGACTGACCCCCAATCCGACTCGTAAGTGAGAACGATCTGGGTTCCGCGATCTTCGAAGCTGATCACTCGGCTGCCTCCAGCCCGGGGATCTTCCTTAGTGCCGGACCGAACTTCGGGTAGTTGGCCTTCACACCGTCGTCGAGGTCGATCGCGATCTGCCGAGTAGCGAGCGGATAGAGGATGTCGTGCTCGTACTCGTTCAGCTCGACCAACACCTTCCGAAGCCGGTCTGCTTCGCGCATGTTGTTCGAACGCTCCGCCTGGGTCAAACTCGCCTGGAGCTTCGCCTGGAACTCGCGCAGGTACTCGTTGAGCACCGTCGATACCGTCGAGGGCGTGTAGCGGTGCATGTAGATGAGCGCGTTGAACGAACCCTTGGGGCTGGAGAACAGCCAGTAGATCGGGCGCTTCTTGTACCGCTGAACGTGGTCCTTGTAGAACGATTTCACGAAGTAGTCCCGGAGGTTCTTGACGCTGAGCGACTTGGTGATGAACCGAAGGTTCTCTTCAAAGTGCTGCTCGCCGAACGCGGCGCGGAGGAACTGGCGGAATCGCTCCACAATGTCATCCTCGAACCAGTCGCCGTCCACGATAGGGATGACGTTGTCCTTATCCGGCGTGAACGACGGTTGGGGCACCTTCGAAATGTAGTCCTGCAGCGTCGCACCCTGGTCCGCGAGGATCAACCCTGGTTCGTCCAGGCTGAAACGCCCGAACATGCAACCGACTGCATACGAGACCAGGGCGGCAATAGTTTGGGGGACATTGCCATCCTCTGTGTCCGGCATCGCCACGTGTCTCGGTTCGATCCCAAAGTCTTGCGCGACATGGATCTCGGACTGCTGCTGAATGGACGCAAGACTGTGAATCTGTCCTGCCTCGGTAACGGAATAGTGATCGACCCGCGCCGCCAGTGTGCCCGCGCCCGAGAGCAGCGGGTTCCTCGCGAACAAACGACTCGTCTCAGTTGCAGCCGTGAGGCTTCTGGCGGTGTCAAGTCCACGCTTGCCGAGTTCCCCCAGGCGGGCCAGCGTGCTGGAGCCAAGTCTCGGCAATGCGAGAACGTCGGCCACGTAGTTGTTCACTGTTGGATTGATCGCGCTCATGAGCCGGACCATCGTCGGCGTGTTCAGGCCCGCGCAATAGGCAATCGCGGTCTCCCTCGACCCGCAGACCACAGTCGGGCTGCCTGAGCTGAACAGCTCCCCTGGCTCGCGAAACCGAAAGCTGCTGTCCCCAGCACCGATCATCGACCAAGTGACACCAGGCAACTCCAGCGCCGACTCCTTCGGCATACCGCCATGACTCGCATATGACTCAACCGCGGTCGAACTCCAGTCGACCACATCCTCGTCGTTCCCATAGAAGAGCGCTCGAGCTCCGCCGTTGTGAAAAGGCCGCCACCGTGAGCCGAAAGCATCAACCTCCCAGTGATAGCGAACATACTTGGCGTTTCCATGGGTCTTCAGCCGGCCACCGGACTCGAACGCGCTGCGCAGGTTTGGCCGCGAGAACAAGTGACGTTCCTCGAGGTCGTAGACCACGACCTCTCCCGGAACCATCAGGAAGTCGTCCATGTCAACCACTCGGACCGCGTCCGCCTCGAAACACGCTGGTGCGGGACGCCCATCAATGACGTCGGCCATCGAGATTCGGGAGAAAGTTGCGTGAGAGTGCGATGAACGCGCCCGGCGCCAGACGCCAGCCGCGGTGCCGAAGGCGATACCCATGACCATGTTCCCGAGGTGGGCGAGGCAGACGAGGGCCCCCTTCGTCCTGAGCTCGGCGCGCAGGCTCTCGAACGACTGCAGGTACATCCAACTCTGCATCGTCACTTGGGCCGAGTAGCCGCCTTCCACGACAAGCGTCAACCCCCTTTCAAGGAACATCGCGAACAGATCTGCCTTGGAAGCCGGGAAGCTTGCCCTTGCGAACGTCGACAACAGGCTGTTCATGTTGGCGCTGCCCATGTATGGCGGATTAGCCACAGCGACCGAGTACCGCGTCAGGAGAGAGCTGGCCTGGTCGATGACGCGCGCGGCCTTATCGAGCGTGTTAGCGCGGAGCATGTCGCCTTCGTCGCCGAGTGTCGCGAGATGCTCAGAGAGCCGGGCGGCTAGGCGAGGATCAGGCTGGATGAGTGAGCCAAGGGCGTCGGCCTCGGCGAACTGACTCCAGAAGGCTTCTTCCGCGTGGCGGACACCGTCGTTGGTGAGGAGGTAGTCCAGCTCGTCGGGGCTGAAGGAGATCGGGTCGATGACGCAGATGTTCGGCTCGACCTGCTTGTTGAAGAATGTGCGCTGCCGGGCTCGGGCCTTCATTGTCAGGGCGAACGCTGCCAGTGCCCCGGCGCGCGGGTCGATCTCCGTGCCGTAGACATTGTGGGTGAGGATCTTGCCAGGAATGTCGGACGGGGCCTCGCCCTGCTCCTGGTAGATCGCGTAGAGCAAGTCGAATGCGTAGGTCAGCATGTGTCCCGACCCGCACGCCGGGTCGATGATGGTCAACTCCTCGGCCTTGCCGATCTTGAGAAAGTCGCTCTCCTCGTCGGTCGGAGTGATGTAGTAGCCCATCTGATCGACGAGGCGTGAGTCTGGGTGGTTGAGCATCCACAGGCGGCCCAGCGAGTTCTCGACGAGGTAGCGGACGATCCAGTGGGGGGTGAAGAGTTGTGTGGCCGCGGGAATCTCGTCGGCTCCGGCCTTCTTGTTCTTCTTGAACCCGGCGAAGACCTGGTCCTTACGCTCCGAGATGTAGAACTGGTAGAGCCAGCCGATCACCTCGACGTCCTGGCACACCTCCTCGCTCAGCACCGCCACCGAGCGCGCGAGCACCGAGTCATCGGCGAGCAGGTTCGTGGGGATGAGCAGTTCGGTGTAGTCGCCCTCCTGCTCGAACATGAATGGCATCGTCCGGTGCCAGTAGCGGCAGTAGTCGGCGAGTAGCAAGATGTATGCCTCACCCTGCGGATCGGCACTGCGGCGCGTGCTATCCAGGAGCGCGGCGATCGTCTCGGCGGTGCGCTTGCCGACGACCGCGGTGTCTATGACGCCGCGCTTGGCGTCGGCCAATACTTCTGGCTGCCCGGAAGTCTGTCCGCGGTGGGGCGAGACAATGCCGATGCCGGTGTAGCCGTTGGCGTCCATGAACCGCAGCGCGATGATCCGGTTGAACCAGGTGTAGGCGACCTTGTCTGCGACCTTGGCTCGACCGGCAGCTTCATCGCCGGCGGCCTTGATGGCAGTCTCGAGCGCCTTGATGGCGGCCGGTTCCTCGACACGTTCGGTGGAGCCTGGGGCGAGCACTGTGGCGATCCGTGCGCTGACCTCCTTGATCAGCTCTGTGCGCGCCCAGGTGGCGTACGACTTCAGCGGTGCGGTCTCCATCAGAGTGCGATCCGCTTTCCGTCTTCGAGGGCGTGGATGAGAGAGCTGCGCAATGCGGCGAGGTAAGTGTCGACGTCGTCGGGGGTCTCCAGTGGACCAGGGACGCCACGCGGGGTGATCGTCTTGATGGAAACCGTCTGCTTCACGGGCGGAGGCGGCAAGTCAGGATCGGCCTCGCGGCGTGCAATGGCGAGCTGGTCGAGGAGGGTGGGGTACCCGGTCTCCTCGAACCCATTGGCTAGCTCGCGGATGACCGCGATCTGATGCTCCGAGTCAATCCTCGCGATGGTCGCGTTGATCTGCGCCGCCGCCGTCGCCTGCGCTTCGTCGGTTGCGTCTGCGTAGATGGCGCTGGCGAGTAGCGCGTCGCGGCGGACGACGATCTCGCCGACGGCATCCGATCGGTTGGTCTTGACCGCGTCGGAGATCTGAATGCTGAGGGTGTCGGCGGCCTGTTTGAGGTGGGTCATCTTGTTGCCGCGGAACGCCTGCGGGTCGTCGAGCAACCGGGTCACTGTCTCGTCATTGCCGTGCGGCAGGTAGGTGAGGTTGCTGGCGTTGTCGCGGAGCAGCTTGGCCGCGGCATCGTAGATCGTGCGCTGGTTGCCCTTGAGGAATGCCTGGATCGGATCGATGACGTCGTCCTTGGCCTCCAGCAACTCGTCCGCGAGGGCGAAATCGGTCAGGTACCACTCGTCGGGCTTGCCGACGACCTGTTCGAGCAGCGCGATCGGTGCATCGAGTTGGCTGACGAAGGGGTACATCGATCCACCGACGCGGGCGTTGAGCTCGTCGAGCTTCGCGCGCAGCTTCTCGCTGCCGTCGTGGGCCAACTCGAGCGGGTCCTTGGTCACGGCCGGATCGTTGAAAAAGTCGATGCAGAACGAGCGGAACGCGGCGACCTTGCGGTCATCGAAACTCTTCTGTGGCGCGACAACGGCATGCGGGTGCTTCTGTGTGTTGCGCAGGATCGTGGGCACTTCGCTGCGCTTGAGCGTGTTGCCGTCCACGGACAGCGTGACCTTCGCGGCCCCGACGAGGTAAGCGGTCACGACCTCGATGGAGGCCAGGTCCCAACCGTACGGCTTCGCGCCAAAGGTGTCCACAAGCGCTTTGACGGTGACCTGCTCACCGAGGCGATCACGGCGCAGCATGTGCGAGAGCACTTCGTCGCCGGGGGCAGCGAGCCTGGAGAAGCCCGTTGCATCGAACAGGCCGCTCTGGTCGGGGTTCGCTGCGCCAGCGACCTGCTGCTCGGTGTAGGTCACTCCACCGAGAAGGCTGAGCTGGGTGTAGGTGCGGGCGATGAGGTCCTGGAAGCCGTCGGTCACCCGGGTAAGCGGATCCTGCGAGGACGAGGAAACGTCGGCGGCGTTGATAACAAGCTGTGCCGAGCCGACCGCGCGCCTGATGCGCTCGATCAGTTCCTTCTCCCGTTCGACGTTCTGGGTGGCCTTGGAGCGTAGGATGCGGTCTTCGTCGGCAGACAGCGAGCTGGTCTGCTTGCGCTTGGTGTACTTCTCGGTCTTGATTAGTAGGCGCAGGTCGGCGAGGACACGGTCATCGGGTTGCATGATCACGAGCAGCTCGTCCTTGCCCGCACTGTGCATGCGGGTCTCTTCGGGCGAGTACGGGTACTCGGGGGTGATGAAGTGCAGCGATAGCTCGCGCTGCTGCCCGAAGACCTGATTGTCGAGCTTGTAGCCGAACGCGAAGTCCTGACCGTTCTTGACGTACTTCAGCTTGGACGTCTTGATCACATCGCCGGAGAGGATCTTGTTGAGCCGGGAGGAGAGTTCGTAGGCGTCGATGTCGACAGCCTTGATCTCCTTCTCCATGTCCTGCTCGAGGTCCGTCAGGTACTCGTAGGTGTTGCCGTTGCGCTGGATGTAGCTCTGCGTCTCCAGCAGCGTGAGCGCCTCCTGCACCTGCTTGGCCAGCGCAGGCAGATCGAGGCCGAACCGGTCGTAGACGAGCACGGTCAAGTTGCGGGCCGTCGCGCGGAACCCGTCGACGTACTTAACCAGGAACAGAGCCTTCAGCAGTCGTATTGCAAGTGCATTCTCGAGGTTGCGCTCGGCGACGTCGATGGACCGCTGCGCCGCCGACTTCAGAGACGATCGGATGCCCGCGAACATGCTGTCGAAAGTTGCGAGCTGCCCCACCCGCACATCGCCGATGTCTTTCGCCACCTGCTGCACGACCCCGAGCATCGAGCGTTCCCCGACCGAACTGTTGCGACCCTCGAACACGTTGTGGTCGGAGATGCCCTCAATCGCCGCCTGGAACAGCGGGAACTGGTAGTTCACGAACGGGTAGGTGCCGACGAACTGGTCTTCGGTCGTGTAGTTCCGGTACGTCTTCGCTCCGTCGACGAAGTCGAAGAGCGTCTTGAAGTTCGCCGATTCCGCCGCGTACACCGTGCTCAGTGCAGCGGTACCGGTGTCATTCTTCTCCAGCAGACGCTTGCTGATGACTTCTTCGACGTCGGCGCTGGTGAGCTTCACGCGGGTCTTGAAGCGGGCTTGAATCTTCGAGAAGTCGTTGCCCTGCTGCTTGGTGCGGTCGCCGATGACGCGGTCCATGTCCTCCTGCGAGGTCACCATGATCCACGCACGGCCCTCGCATTTGGTGTTTAGCGACTCTGCGATGGTCTGAAGGTTCAGCATCAGGTGGGTGTTGTTGCCGATGAACTGACCGACCTCGTCGACGTAGAAGTTCAGCCGGAAGTCCTTCTCCTGCTTGTCCAGCCACGTCTTGACCTCATCGGCGAAGTCCTCGATCGAGACCGAGTACGTGTCCTGATAGGTCTTCAGGATGTCCGGTGCCGTCATCGCGTCGATGCCGGCCACCTGTGCGTACGCCTCGTTGACCTGCTGGCGGACGGTTGGCAGCCCAAAGCTCGGACGGCGACCCTCCCACTCCCGGCCCGCAATGGCCAGGAACGCGTCCTTGAAGGCGTCGAGCTGGCCCTCCTCGTCGAGCTGGTGCTCAAAGCGGGCGATGAACCCCTGATCCCCGTAGTAGCCGCGCGACTCGTCGAAGACCTGCACGAACACGCGCAGCAGGGCATCAGCCTGGTCCTTGCTGATCAGCGGAGCCTTCTGGTCGATGTTGAACAGCAGGCTCTTCGCCGGAATCCGGTCGGCCTTGGTGATCAGAGCAGGCAGAAAGGCACCCTCAGCCTTCGCTCGGAATGTCTCGGAGACCTCGCCACGCGGAAAATTCTGGCCCTCCACATCGCCGAGGAGGTGGGCGAGCATCTTGAGCAGGTGCGACTTACCGGAACCGAAGAAGCCGGAAATCCACACTCCGTTGGCGTTCGTGTAGTTCGTGTACGCCTCCAGCAGCTGCTCCAACCCCTTGGCCGCTTCGTTCGTGAGGACGTACTCCTCCACCTCGGTGCCCAGGTTCCGGGAGTCGTCTGCCTTGACGACGCCTTCGATCGGACGCTGGACGTCTTTGGCGAAGATCTCTTGCAGTTGCATGGCGGTCACGGTTCCTGTTCCAGGATGTTCTTGGCGCGGTAGTACTGGTCATCCTTCAACTGGCCGAACAGCACAAGGGACGATCCCAGAGTGTCAGACTGCTCGTAGCGGCCAGGGAAGAACATGAGCATCGGCTTGCCGATCACCACGCTCTGCAGATTGTTCAGCACATTGTGTGACCGGATGTAAGGGAAGACCTCGCCAATGCCGGTGAGGAAGAGGATGTCGAACCCTCCGTCGGCGATCTTCGCGGCGACCGCCGGGGCCAGATGCTGCTGGGGGTTGAGCATCGACCGCAGCACCTCGGTGAACTCGGCCTTGTCGATCGTCGGCTCGATCTCCAGGATTTCGTCCCAGTCGCCGCGCTCCTTGAGGATCTCCACCGACAGGTCGTAGAGGTTGATCTCGCGGACCTGGATGCCTTTCTCAGTAGCGAGTCGGGTATTGATGCGCTTCTTTGCTTTCGCCACGTCGAGCGCGTGCTCGGGTGGGTACGGGTAGATGAAAAACGGCACCTCGTTGCTCAGCCCCTCCATGTTGAGGAACCGCCTGCCGCTGAGTACGGCGAAGAGATGCTCCTCCTGCCGATTGAGTTCGCTCGGGGTCATCGTGCACCGCCCTGCGTGGTTGGGAAGAACCGAAGGTCGCTCGGGTCGCGGGTTCCGAGTAGTTCCTCTAGCCGGGGTGACAGGAAGACAGTCGGAATCACTCCGTCGTCCATGAGGAGGCCAGCTTCGCGAAGCATGCGGAACGTGTTCTGGCGTAGCTTCCGCCTGGTGGTGTCGGCGAGTGCGGTTAGCTCCGGGTGCCAGAGCGACTTCTCCCGTGTGAACGAGTCAAAGTCCTGTAGGCGAAGTGACGGAGTCAACAGCAACATGTGCTCCCGCACTACTTCCTCGGCAAACTCACCGAGGAGGGCGTATCGCCGACAAGCCGCAACCCACATGATGTGCCCGCGCTCTTGTGGCGAGGTAGTGCTCAGGAGATGGAGTTCCTCAGTCTCGAGTTTCGAAAGGCGTCCAACCACCTCACGGCTCAGAGTTCGCCGCGATTGAACAGTGCGAAGCTGCAATGCGTTCGCTTCCATCAACTCTGCGCGTACGGATGCCCAATCCGCTGATCTGCGCCAGATCTCCAGGGCGCGTTGTCCCTCCGCGATGAGGAGCCCGCCTGAAGTGAACGACAGCGCATATCGTGTGAGCTGGTTCACAGGTCCCCCTTCCCAGAAATCGACAAGTCGAACAGACTAAGTGGCGCCGCCGACATCACGGCTTGTTGAGGCGACTCACTCGACATCCGAAGCGTCTCCGCGGCGTACCCAGTCGTCAACCTCGCTCGTCTGAAACTTCCAGAGGCGTCCGACCTTGTGCGCTGGCATCCCCTTGTCAGAGATCCAGGCGTAGATCGTGTCCTTGGCCACACCCAGGTAGTCCGCGATGTCGTCGGCAGAGAGCCAGGGCTCGGGCATGCGGGCTCCTCGAAGCAAGTTGAACCGGATCTTTCCGGATATGTCCGAGACTAGCGGTTCGGTCTGCCTCCGGGCCAAGAGGCTGGGCGAGGACTACCCCGCGGAGCCTCCGGTCGCTCGAATCGTGGCGCTGTGATGCTCGGGGCACAGCACCGAAACCCACAGGTGGATCACGTACTGAGTTCCGGGCGCTCCGCACACCTCGCAGGTCTCGATGCTCTCCCATTCGGCAGCGCGGATCGCCTCGTTGAACTCTTCGTTGTACTCGCTGACGTCGTCCGACGGTGCGGCGTAGAACGACAGCGAACCGAACTTCGACTTGCACTGCTGTAGGACGTATCCCGGTGCGATCGTGCTCAGGTGAGCGTCGAGCCTGGCCAGCAGCGGGAACCAGCCGGGGCTGACGTCGAGGATGGGTGGCCAGCCTGGCGCGATGCGGTCGATCAGTCGCTGCATGTCGGGTGGATACTCGCTCTGTTCCATCGGTCGGGTCGGTAGGCATCGGCGTTTCGTGACACACGGTGTCACTCCATCGGAGCCCTGTGTCATCTAAAGGCCGGTTGTATCACCGCAACGCGTTCCCGACAAGAAAACTCTTGACACCACCGCCCGCCTCGCATAACGTACAACCAAATGGTTGTACAAAATGAACTCAGCGAAGCGGAGATCGACCGTGTGTTCCATGCACTGGCGACGGCGACCCGGCGCGACATCCTGCGCCGGACGATCGAGCGCGAGCAGTCGGTTTCCGACCTGGCCCGCGACTACGAGATGTCCTTCGCCGCAGTCCAGAAGCACGTGGCCGTGCTCGAAGAGGCACGGCTCATCGTCAAGCGCGCCGAGGGACGCGAGCGGCTCGTCCGCGCCAATCCCGAGATGATCGCCCGCGCGCGGGCGCTCCTCGCCCGATACGAAGAGCTCTGGCGGGCACGCATCGCCCGGCTCGACGATCTGCTGGCCGGTCCTCCTCCGAGCGAGGCGGTGCCGCCGGCATCCGATCCCACCGACAAGAACCACGACACCGACAAGAACCAAGGAGCATGACATGCCCGTGATCGACATCAACGCCGACACCGAGAACCTGACCCTCACCGTCACCGCCGAGTTCGCGGCCTCCATCGAGCGCGTGTGGCACGCCTACAGCGACCCGCGTCAGCTCGAGCGCTTCTGGGGTCCGCCGAGCTGGCCGGCCACCTTCCTCACATGGGACCACACGGTCGGTGGACGCGCGGACTACGCCATGACCGGCCCCCACGGCGAGCAGCACCGCGCCTACTGGGAGTTCCTCGAGATCGAGGAGCCGAACCGGTTCAGCGTGCTCGACGGGTTCAGCGACGACGAGGGCAAGCCCAACGGCGACCTGCCCGCGATGCGCATGGACTTCACGTTCGAGCCGACCACTGACGGCACGCGCATGGTCACCTCCAGCCGGTTCGACTCGCTCGAGGCGCTGGAGCAGGTCATCGCCATGGGCGTGATCGAGGGCACCCGCATGGCCATGTCCCAGATCGACGCCGTGCTGCGCGACCTGCGCGAGTACGCCGAGGGCAAGGGCACCACCGTCGAGTTCCTCGACGACACGCACATCAGCATCACCCGGCTCGTCAACGGCCCGCGCGACCTGGTCTGGCGTGCCTACACCGAGCCCGACCTGATCAAGCAGTGGATGCTCGGCCCCGACGGCTGGGAGATGACGGAGTGCGAGGTCGGCCTGAAGGCAGGCGATCGCTACCGCAACTCGTGGGCGCCGGTCGGAGACAACGAGGGAGAGCCGTTCGGGTTCGAGGGCGAGATGCTCGTCGTCGACGCGCCGCGCCGTGCGGTGCAGAGCGAGCGGATGCAGGGCACCGACGGCCCCGACATCCTCAGCGACGTGAGCTTCTACGAGGAGGACGGCGCGACCCTGATCACCGTGATCATGGAGTTCCCCGACAAGGACACCCGCGACGGGATCCTCGCCACCGGCATGACCGACGGGATGGAGGCGTCGTACCAGCGCCTCGAGTCGACGGTGCTCGCGGGCGAGTCCGTCGCGTAACTCCGCAGATCAGCACAACTCCGCAGCCGGATCGCGGTCCGGTTGCGGAGTTGTGCTTTTCTGCGAGCGGATGCCGCGCTACGCGCTGTACATGTCGAAGCCGGCGCGGAAGCGCACGTTCTTCTCGCCGGCCCGCACCGGCCACGGCAGGCGGTTCTGCGCGGGTGGCAGCGGGCAGTTGAACTGCGCAGAGAACCCGCACGGCGGGACCGCCGCACGGTTGAAGTCGATCCGGATGGGTCGAGCGACCCCGGTCTCGCCGGACGCGTCGAGCGGCAGGAACAGGAACCGACCGGGCCCGTAGGTGCCGTCCTCGCCGCCCATGCCGTTGGTGGGGTCGCCGAACACCACCAGCAGAGTGTCGCCGTTGTCGAGCGCGGCCAGCGTGAACGTCTGCCCCTCGCGGGTGAACACGACCTCACCCGGGATTGCGTGATCGCGGGTCGATCCGGCATCGCGAATGTGCTCGAACGCCACGACCTGCCCGCACGCGGCCGGTCGGAACTCGCCCTCGACCACCCAGGCGGGGTCGAAGGGGAACGTGTCGATGCCCTCGAAAGCGCCGATCGCCGGCGCATCCGCGTCCCACACGCGCAGCCCGAACTCGGGTTCGCCCGTCGTCGCGTTCTCACGATCGAGAGTGCTCACGGTGACGCGCCCGACGGCGCTCGCGCGCTCCGCCTCGGTGAGCGCGGCTGCCTCGGCCTCGCTCGTTCCCGAGGGGAACCAGCGAGTCTCGACCAGGCTCAACTTGCCGGTGGGCGCCGTCGCGGCCGAGACGCGCTGCCGGCGCCACTCGTCGTGCGCGGCCCGGTCTGGGGAGGATGCTTCGGTCACGGGTTCCATTCTGGTGCGGAATCCCTAGTCCTCGCTGGAGTGCAGTCCGCGCCGCGCCGACAGCAGGGTGACCTCCGGATGCTGGTCCACCAGCATCCGCTCGGCCTGATCCAGCACATCGCGGACGTGACCGGCGTGCGTGGCGACGACGGAGACGCCGATCATGGTGCGGCGGTGCAGATCCTGCGCGCCGACCTCGGCCACCGCCGCCTCGGTACGCCGCGCGAGATCCGCGATGATCGGCCTGATCACGCTGCGCTTCTGCTTGAGCGAGTGCACATCGCCGAGCAGGATGTCGAACTCCACCCACCCGATCCACATGCTGTCAGTCTGACATCGCTCAGATCAGCCGGCGCAGCGCCGCCTGCAGCGAGACGCCCTGCGCGTCCGCCCGGTCGCGCAGCCGCGCGTGCTCGTCGGCCGTGAGGGTGACTGTCAGCTCGACCGGGTCGAACCCGCGCCGGCTTCCCGGACCCGTCGATGCGTCGTCCAGACCGTCGAGGAGATCGGATGCCTCGGCCCAGAGCTGTCCGGATGCCGGCTGCGCGGATGCCGTCTGCGCCGATGCCTGTTGCACAGCGGCCGGCTGCGCGGATGCCGTCTGCGCCGACACCCGGGCATCCGCCTCGAGCGCCATCGCCCCTGCGAGCGCCGCGCCGCCGTCGGATGCCGACGAGAACCCGGGCCCGAACGGATGGGCCTGGTACATCGACGACGCCA
>Ga0256909_1000157_pt1 | contig 26044 bp, 23 predicted proteins | sample MC6MC0762MT_FD_190203 | JGI IMG/M metagenome (GOLD analysis project Ga0256909, IMG submission 190203) | Metatranscriptome of enriched soil aggregate microbial communities from Iowa State University, Ames, United States - MC6-MC0762-MT... | ecosystem: Environmental > Terrestrial > Soil >...
GGCAGTACTGGTCTATCAAAACAATGAGTCAAACGTTTTGCTGTTCTATTTATCAATTTATGCATTGATGAATATTGCTGTTTTTATTTTTATCGACAGCTTAGAAGTCAGTCTAGGCAGCACTTCAATAGACTCCTATAAAGGATTAGGTAAACAATCACCTCTATTGTTCACCTCATTTTCGATCGTCTTAATCGCATTGATAGGTTTACCGCCTACTGCTGGATTTGTCGGAAAGCTACTCATATTTTCAAAAGTATTCGAGCAGTATCAGAACTTCCAATCCTTCGGTTTACTTGCTTTATTAATTGTAGGGGCACTAACATCCGTAATTTCACTTTTCTATTACTTTAAGATTCCGTTGAATGCCTTCTTAAGAGACAATCTAGACCATTATTCAGTCAAGTCCAATCCTTTACTCCTCGGTATTGGTCTATTTTGTACGATTGCAGTGATCTTACTTGGGTTATTCCCAGACGTCTTACTGTCTATATTTTAAAAAAACATTTTAATTCTTTTCTCAATAGTTGGTTTTTCCAATTCCTTTTACTGTTTTTATACAACACCTGAAGTTAAGGATAACTCCATAATATATTTTATATTTGTAACATGATTAGTGCAATAGCAAATCCCATTTTTCAACGTGCTATCCAGGATTACCACGTATACGATCAGATTGATCATCCAATCCAGAATCCGTATGACAAACAATCCCTAGAACATCTACTGTACCTAAAGTGCTGGATTGATACCGTACAATGGCACATGGAAGATGTTGTACGTAATCCTGCCATTGATCCCAAGGACGGTTTATACTGGAAGCGACGCATCGATGAGTCTAACCAGTATCGTACAGATACAGTAGAATATATAGACAGCTACTTTTTACAGAAATACCAAACTATCGAAGCATTGCCTTCAGCAAAAATCAATACGGAAAGTCCAGCGTGGGCCATTGATAGACTGTCCATTCTGGCGCTAAAGATTTATCATATGGAGCAGGAGACACTTCGTTCAGATGCTTCTGAAGCCCATATCTCTGCTTGTCAGCAAAAATTGAACATCTTGCTGGAACAACGTACAGATCTTTCACAAAGTATCGACGAATTGTTGACAGCGATTGAATCAGGTGAAAAATACATGAAAGTCTATAAACAGATGAAAATGTATAACGATCCTGAACTGAACCCTGTACTTTATACATCCGGGAAATAAAGACATGTCTTTGCCGCAGCGAATCATAGTAACCCGGTTTTCGGCCATGGGCGATGTTGCCATGGTGGCTTCTGTGTTGAAAGAATTTTGTCAACAATATCCTACGGTAGAGATTATCATGGTCAGTCGTCCTTTTTTTTCACCATTCTTTGATGGCATAAAGAATATCAAGTTTCATGCAATTGAACCTAAGACAACCCATAAAGGCCTTTTTGGATTAATCAGATTAAAAAATGAGCTGGCTCAATATGGTGCAGATGCTGTAGCTGATCTACATTTCAATTTACGTTCACGCATATTGGATGTTTTATTTTCTCTTTCTGGAATAAAGGTCAAACAACTGGACAAAGGTCGTGCAGAAAAGAAAGCCCTGACGCACAAAGAACATAAGGTTAAGCATCAATTGAAGCTAACCGTAGAGCGTTATGCAGATGTATTCCGTGCTTTAGGTTTTCACTTCGAACTGAGTCACAAATTGGCTTCTAATTTGCAGGATGTCCCCAAAGCAGCATTTAGCATGTTTGGCAATTTCGAACGAAAAAAAATTGGTATCGCGGCTTTTGCGCAACACCGATATAAAATCCTTTCACGGATAACGATGGGACAGATCATAGACCATCTGACACATCATGGATATGATGTATTGCTCTTTGGAGGAGGTAAGGAAGAGTTTCAAATCGCGCAAAACTGGACTGAAAGTTTTCCAAACACCTACAATACCATTGGAAAATTTACGTTGAGAGAAGAACTGGATATCATATCCAATCTGGATCTGATGATCAGCATGGATTCCTCTGGGTTGCACATGGCTTCTTTGATGGGAATACGATGCCTATCACTATGGGGCGCAACTCACCCATACGCGGGCTTTACGGGTTACGGGCAGCAATATGAGGACTGTATCCAAGTGGAACATCCCAACCGTCCAAGTGCTGTATACGGCAACAAACCTTGCGATTGCGATGGTACAGAAGCGATTGATTTAATTACAGCAGAAATGGTGATCGAAAAAATATAAAGGGGATGTAGCACTTTGCGGTACCATAACCGTTGTACCAATGATGAACATGGAAAAATATGACTATTCTTTAAAGGTTTAAGATGGATAAAATTTGTTTTATTATACTTCGATATGGAGATGAAGTGGATGGAGGTGCAGAAAAACATTGTCGTATGCTCGCAGAAAGACTTGTTGAGAAATATGAAGTTGATATATTGACGACCAAATTTATTGACTACAATACTTTTACTCCTTTTTACACGAATGATATAGATTATTTAAATGGCGTACGCATTCTGCGTTTTGATTCTATTGATTTTGATAGTCAAAAAAGAGATCGTCTATGGAAAAAAGCACTCCCATTTCAAAAGATCAGAAGAAATTTATTCCGTTTAAAGAGCTTAAAATTTGTATCAGAAATATTTCCATCTTGGAAAGGAATGGCAAATGCTGATATGAATTATTTCAAATCGCATGGTTCGTATTCTCCTTCCATGTTATCCTATATTAAAAATCATAATCAAGATTATAAAGCGATTATCGGAATTACCTATTCTCAACCTAATACATTTTTTGGAACTCTTGTTGCCCCGGAAAAATCCATTCTTATTCCTACATTACATGAGGAAAGAGAAGCATTTCGTCCAATATTAACCCAACTATTCAATAAAGTAAAACATATTGCATTCAATACTGCCGAGGAAAGAAAACTTGCAATTAATATCTTTGGAAGCGGCATCGCTAATAATAGTATAGTCGCAGTAGGAGTTGAAGTAGCTCCTCCACTAAAAAAAGAAGAACTTTACAGTAAATTCAATCTTCCAGACGATTATTTATTATACTTTGGTCGAGTTTGCAATACGAAGGTGAGAACGTTAATTCCCTGGTTTTTGCGTTACAAAGAAAAATATCCTTCGGATCTAAAGCTAGTACTAACTGGCCGTATTTTTATGGACATAGTAGATCACCCTGATATCATTTATACAGACTTCGTTACAGAAGAAGAGAAAACAGCCTTGATTGAAAATGCAAAAGCTGTTATAAACCCTTCTCAATATGAAAGTTTATCTTTATTATTGTTAGAAACGATGGTTTTGGGGAGGCCTATCTTAGTAAATGGGAAATCTGAGGTCATGAAGGAGCATTGTATTAGAAGTAATTATGCTGCTCAATACTATTCTTCTGAGTCCGATTTTCAGCGAAAACTCTACCAGATACTACAAGGAGATAGCTCATCTATAAAATCGATGTCTATGTCTTATGTCGAACAAAACTATTCTTGGCCGTTAATTATCAACAAATTAACGCTTATAATTGATACAATCTAATGACTACCTGAATGACTATAGCTTTACTAATTTCAACTTATAACTGGCCAGAAGCCTTACAACGTGTGCTTGAAAGTGTATTGTTACAAATACGGAAACCAGATGAGATTCTAATTGCGGATGATGGTTCGGGTGACAGCACCAAACAGGTCATTGATGCATTCCGCCTTAAAACCAATATTCCAATAAAACATGCATGGCAAGAAGACAATGGTTTTCAAAAGACAAAAATATTGAATAAAGCATTAGCATTATGTAAGAGCGAATATATTATCCAAATTGATGGAGATATCATCATGTCTCCTCAGTTTATTGCAGATCATATAAAAATTAGTAAACCACACCACGTCATTACGGGAAGTAGAGCATCGCTTACCAAAGAGTTCACAATAGATTTTTTGAAAAGTAAAAGGCCTATTGACTACAATTTACTTCGAAAAAACTCTCCTTATAAAATGAATGCTGCAAGAATTCCCTTTCTAACACCTATCTTTGCTTCAAGATACAAAACCAAAGGAAAACATAGGTTTTATTCAAAAGGATGCAATATGGCATTTTGGATGAGTTCATTGATCAAAGTGAATGGTTTTAACGAGGATATGTACGAGTGGGGACATGAAGATTCCGAGTTGGTTGTCCGGTTATTGAAAATTGGTGAAAAAAAACTCTTTATGAAATTTAGTGGAGTAACCTATCATTTATGGCATAAGGTATCTTCCATGGAAAGAAAGAGCATCAATCAGACTATTTTAGAAAATACTGTTGCGTCAGAGGATTTCAGAATAAAAAACGGTCTTGATAAATACTTAAATAAATGAATATAGCATACGATGCTAAACGCTATTTCTTAAATAAAACAGGCCTAGGTAACTATAGTCGTGATCTTATACGGATATTGGAGACCTATTATCCCGAAAACAACTATATAAAGTATACCACAAAAATAGAAGGAGCCAATTTCGATTCCGAAAATTTGCAAAAAAATACTAGGCTACCCCATGGTTTTATAAATAAAACTCTTCCTAGTTTATGGAGAAATAGTAGAATAATCAAAGATCTATTGCACGATAAGATCGATATTTATCATGGTCTTTCCGGTGAAATTCCAATTAATCTCCATAAAACTAGTATTAAATCAATTACGACAATTCATGATCTGATCTTTATTCGATTTCCAGAGCTGTATAAGCCTATTGACCGATATATATATAATCAAAAGGCGAAACATGCCGTTTTTCATTCGGATAAGATTATTGCGATCAGTCAACAGACTAAATCTGACCTATTGAATACCTATCAAATATCTGAAGATAAAGTTGAGGTTATTTACCAAACATGTCATCCGGCATTTAAGACGCAAAAAACGAAAGAACAGCAAGACTTTATACGCGCGAAATACAGCCTTCCCCATAATTTTATATTAAATGTGGGGACAATTGAACCTAGAAAGAATGCGTTTCAAATTGTTAAAGCAATTGAGCAATTAGATATTTCGTTAATAATAATTGGACGGAAAACCAGTTATGCGAGAGAAATAATAGAGTTCATTGAAAAAAAAGGCATGACAAATCGGGTTCTATTCATGGAAGGTCTTAGCATGGATGAATTGGCGACGATCTATACAATGGCTGATCTTTTCATATATCCGTCAAAATTTGAAGGATTTGGCATCCCTATAATTGAAGCATTATATTCTGGTTTACCAGTAATTACCTCCAACTCGGGAGTCTTCCCAGAAGCTGGTGGACCATCATCTTGTTATATTAATCCAGAAGATATTGGCGCTATACAATTTACTATTGAATCGATACTTTCATCTGATTCAACTCGCAAAGAAATGATCAGTAAAGGGCTACAATATGTAAGACGATTTGATGAAGACCATATAGCAAATCAGCTTATCCAGTGCTACAAAAACTTGCTCTAGCTATTCCGGTTTCAATACTGTAATACGTTGCTGCAGTTTTTTCCAGTGATTTGCCCTGTCTTTATAAAGTAGTATTTTACCCAACTTATATTTAAATTGAAGAATTCCTTTGTAATCAAAATCTGCTAATCGATACCCAACCTCAGGGTTTTCGTTTATCTCATCTTCAATGGCCTTTGTGTATACGGTGGGCCCTGTCATTTTGTGCACATCATTTGGATACTTATTTCCTTCGATATTTTCGACAATATAAACAATTGTTCGCTTTAAAAAAGGGTGGCCTTTTGCGTAAATCAATCCCCATTGTGCAAAAAGATCTGGATGATTCTTTTCCCGTGCAATAAAGGCGATATCTTCCTCACGAATATGTTTGTCCAATGACACTAAAATGTCGCTATCCATATCCAAATAAACGCCACCATGAATATAGAGCACCGCATAGCGAAAAAAATCAGCTTTAGCCGCGCCAATTTGCAAGCGAGTATATGCATTATAGGTACGACTATCGAAGTTAGTCTTAAAAAAGGTATCAATTTGCTCATCGTCATAAAACACCCTTTTCCAGTCCTTATTTTTCTGCAGGTACATCCAAATATAAAAGCGCGTTAAAAGAGGTATCTGCTTCGTTTTAAACGTTTGATAAATTACCTTAGGAATCGACATATTTATTGTTTTAAGAATTTATTGAGGCCGTTTGAACAGTGCTGTAGTTTATTATCAATAGCATCCCTGAGAATGCGATCATTTTCGGGGAGCGATTCCCGCGAGGATTCTACATGATAAAGATGGTATCCAAGTGCTGAAAATTTGATATTATATCTTTTTATCCCACTATTGAACAAACGTTCAACAAATTCACTATCTTCTCTTCCCCAACCTACCATATCATTATTAAATCCATTGACAGCTTTAATATCATCCATAAAAAAGGACATATTACATCCTCTAATCGCCTTATGGCTATATCTGATTTCCTTACGCAACAACTTTGTCAACCAAGGAGCGCGAAATGCCGTTATACGTTTCTCAAATCGGCTTTCAACTCCTCTTTTCATATAATTGAAATTTGGATAGATTTGGGGACTTCTCAGTATTTGTTGTGTAAAATCAGCTGTCAACAAACATCGTCCCCCTTGAAGAAAGAAGCCTTCTGTTGCGTTGACAACATGATCTTTTACAAAATATTCGTCCAAAATCATATCACCATCAATCATGATTACATATTCGGTATCGATCAATGCAAGGCCTTTGTTTCTGCTTTCCGCCAATCTAAATCCTTGATCTTCATGCCAGGAATGTAACAAAGGAATTTGCCATTTACGCTGAAATTTCTGAATAACGGACGCGGTTCTATCATCTGATCCATCATCAGCCACAACGACCTGATCTGGTTTCTGAACCTGATGTTCTATAGAATTCAAGACCATTTCTAACGCATCCGGTCGATTATAGGTCGTTATCAGTAAAGAGACTTTCAATATTACCCTATTTTTTTATACAAATATACAACTACAAATAATTTATAAAGATATTAGATCCTCCTAAAGCACAATAATTACTTCACGCCTTTCACCCACCTAAATACCTTTTTAAACCACTGATCATAATATTTTTTTTTATACTTTAGATACTCTCTTCTAGAGGATAATAGATCAATGATATGCCACCCAGCTTCTCTGTATAATTGATAATGTTTATTATAGATATACAGATGAGCATCGTCAATCGTATTGTTTACTTTATTTAAGTCGGAAATAGAGTCTTTGGTCACTCTTTTGCGATAAAAAAATAATTTCCTGTCTATTTTCTTTACATTAGGAAACTTTCGTGTATGTCTAATCCACATTTCCCAATCTTCGGCAATGCGAAGCTTCTCATCAAATTGACCATTGGCAACGAAGTCCTTACGACGAATCATCGCAGTTATAGGAAAACAATTCTGAATTAATATTGTCTTTGGATCATACTCTGCCAAGAAAAACACTCCGCGTTCATTCTCGAACAATTCTGTAACTGAATATACTAAATCTAATGTAGTATCCTTTTCAAAGTGATCTATACAAGTGGAGATATATTCCTCATGAAGTTTATCATCACCATCCAAAAAGATGATATAATGCCCTTTCGCAATGGAAGCTCCGTAATTCCTCGCAGCTGAGGGACCTCTATTGTCTTGATTTAAAAAAATTAATTCTGTATAGCTTTCTTGATATTTTCTTATTTTTTCCGCTGACTTATCTTGAGAGCCATCATTGACAACAATTACTTCGATATCTTTGTAAGACTGCCTATAAACCGATTCTAAAGTTTCCACAATAGTTTCAGCATTATTAAAACAAGGAATGATGATACTAACTAAATTACTCATTTCTTTTTTTTAAATTTAAAGTCTCATAGATTTAGATGGTAACATTAGTAAGATTAATATAAACTAAGAGGTAGTAAAGATAGGACTTTTCTCTAAAACTGCCAATCTTACTATCAGGTGCGATAAGACCATGCTTTATTACTAAACAGATAAAATTGATGAAAAAACAAAAAACATGGAAAGTAAAATTAACATCTTTAATACATTATCCTAGAATAAGGTTAATAACGAAAAATCTATCAAGTGATATAATTTTCTTTTTTCCGCATTATAATACCGGTGGCGCAGAACGTGTACATTTGGATATTATGAAGTCTTTATATGAGTACAATATGACGTGTTATATCACAGAACAATCGCAAGATACTGATCTAAAGAAAGAATTTGAACAGATTGCTCCGCTAGTAGAATTGTTTATATGGGGATGGAGGCCAAAATATCGAAAAAAATTCTTACCAATAATTGCAAAAAAAATTAATTCCATGGACAATGTTGTACTTTTCGGATGTAACTCACGTTTTTTTTATGACTTAATACCATTACTATCCACAAGAGTAAAGTGTATTGATCTTATTCACACCTTCTTAGGCGAACATGAACATTCTATGGATAATTATTCTCTTGAACATATTCCAAAACTGGATGCCAGAGTGGTTTTAGGTGAAGCTCAACGCAAAAAACAAATTGAATTTTATAGTCAAAAAAAGATTCCCGCAATTTATTTGGATCGTATAAAGGTTATTCCAAATAAAGTGGATTATCCCACAGAATTTGTAAAAAAAGATTATGGAAGTGATTTAATTGTACTTTTCGTTAGTAGAGACTCAGAGGAAAAAAGACCTCTATTATTTATGGAAATCACCAAAATCTGCTATAATTTGAAATTACCTTTTAAATTTATTATGATTGGTGAATTTGAAAAGTATAGAGATGCAGTTAAAGATAATGTTGACATATTAGGAAAAATTTTAGATAAACCTGCTTTAAATGAATTTTATTCAAAAGCCCATTTCGTTATTCTAACATCATTATTTGAGGGTTTGCCTTTGGTCTTACTGGAAGGATTATCTCAAGGCGCAATTCCTTTAACTACCAATGTAGGAGAAATACCTAGCTATATAAACGAAGATTTACAGACAGGTTTTTTAATAAATAATTCAAATGACGAAAGTAAATTAGTAAATGAGTTTATAAATAAGCTAAAATCTATTGATGCTAATCGTAACGTATTACCCAAATTCTCTGAATGTGGACAGAAGTTAGTTAGAAGGTATTTCAACGAAGAAACTTTTCAATATAAATATCAGTCATTGATAAAAAAGATAATAGAGTAGGTGTTACTGCAAAAAACTGGAGATTACATAATCCATACCTATATTCTTCGGAACCTTATCTTTTGCAGTGTACCCTGCATCTGAGCAGATTTCCAATACTGGTACTCATCAATATTCCAATTGTTGCAATCATTACAAACAGATTCGGACAGTTGGGGCACGAATTATGAGCTGAATTGGTAGTTTTCAATCAAATATAAAAATCCAGCTATTGGTTTGACGAAAAAATGGCATCAGATTTTTTTTATACTTTTACATAAATAAGCAACACTGTATCGTTTTTAGCAAAACCTACGTTTCTAGATTACAAAATAGTTTTGCTATATCTCTCATCTGGTAAACATATAATGAATTCACAACGCCCTCTGGTGACGGTCTTGATGGCCGCATATAATACAGAAAAGTACATTTCCTTAGCAGTACAAAGCATCCTGAATCAAACTTATCCAAACTTTGAACTGCTAATCATCGACGATTGTTCGACAGACAATACTTTGGATGAGATCAAAAAATTCGAGGACAGCAGGATCAGGTTACTACAAAACGAGCACAATGAAGGGGTTGTCATGACGAGAAACAGAGCATTAGAGGAGGCCAAGGGAGCATTTATCGCTATCATGGACAGCGATGATATTGCCGTTCAGGATCGGCTCGAATCCTTATTAAATGAATTTGAAGCCCATCCAGAGTATGCTTTAATAGGCGGTCATGCAGATCTTATAGACTCCGCCGGTATCCCCACAGGACGGCAATTTACGTGCGAAACAGACCCAAGTTTACTTCGATATTGCATCCTTTTGGAAAACAATTTCAACCATTCATCGATCATGATGAGAACTGAAGTATTTAGAGAATTTAAAGGGTATCGCATTCCCCTTGCTGAGGATTACGACTTATTTTTACGAATTTCAACAAAGTACCCTGTTGCCAACCTTGACAAAGTCCTGGTTTTTTACCGAGACCATACTTCGGGAATATCAAAGAAATATGCACAAGAGCTCGAAAATCAAATCTTACCAATGAAAGAAAATATTCTACGGAGTTTCCATCTGCCCACAGATATCAGTTACCAAAAAATGATCACTTATAACGTCAATTGGGAAGAAGTCGATATCAATACATATAAGCAGTTCCATACTGATCTATTCGATCGAATATACCCAGACCCACGTACCCCTTCACTCCATGCCAAACGTTTTATTTTCCAACGATGGTATGAAGTAATCATGAACAACGGCGGAAAAATGACAATCTTTTATTTCTTTAACGCGCCATTTTTTGGCTGGCGGTATTTCACAGCAAAACAATTGCGAAGAGCCTTCAAGAATTCGATTAAAAACATACTTAAAAAATAGGGATGAAGATAGTGAAATTTTTGGGTGGGTTGGGAAATCAGCTATTTCAATATGCATTCTTTTTGGCGTTACAGCAAAAGTTTAAGCATGTAAAAGTCGATCTAGTAGATTTTGAAGATTATCATTTGCATAATGGTTTCGAATTAGAAGAAGTTTTCAAGATCAAACTTCCACAGTTAAGTACATTTGAAACAAACATTTACACTAGAAACAATAACAAATGGCTATGGAGGAAATTAAGGCGATTATACAACACGAAACATATCTATCTCGAAGAAACTTCACCCTTTTCCTATGCTAAAGAGATTTTCGAAGATAACAAAAGTCGTTACTATTGGGGATATTGGCAACATATCGACTACATTAATCAAGTAGCTTCACTGCTTCGTCAACATCTCATATTTCCTCCATTTGAAGACAATGAAAACATGCTTATACAGCATCTGATACAAACACAAAACGCGGTATCGCTACATGTCCGTAGAGGAGATTATTTACAAGAACCATTATTTAAAGATATCTGTACGGAAGAATATTATCAAAAGAGCATACAATATATTCTTGAAAACCTAGAATCACCTTTATTTATTGTGTTATCAGACGATATTAGCTGGTGTAGATCTCAATTTAAGGATTTAAATGCAATTTTTGTTGAGCACAATAGCAAAAGTAATAGTTTTAGAGACCTGCAATTGATGTCACAGTGCAAGCATCATATTATTTCCAACAGCAGTTTTAGCTGGTGGGGCGCCTGGTTAAACGACAACTCGGACAAAATTGTCATCTCCCCAAAAAAATGGATAAATGATGCTACAATAGATACCACAGGACTAATTTTACCTACATTTGTTACTTTTTAATTCACTTAAAATTTACCATTGATGTAATAAACCAAACTACAGATATTGTCATCTGTATAGCCTCACAATACACTAAAGTTGCGAAGATTGTGATCAATCAAGTTAAAACGAAATAGATTTATGGCATAACAAACCCATCTCATTTTAGTAAGTTTCAGTCACTCAGTCAAACAATAGACTTAACTCTTATCAACGAAAATGAATTATTCGTCCAATTCAGTTTCCAATCTGCCGTCACTTCCTAAAACAAAAAATAAATAGTAGTGATCACGCGGGCTTATACTTTCAGTAATTTCTAAAAATGGAAATCGTCAAAGTTCTTAAAAGTGACTATTATCTGATATCGAGTGCAGATACCATCCCATTAAAAACCGATCATTAAATACAACACGAAATGGTAACATGATTTTGGGTACTCTATCAAATTACAAAAGACCTCTATTTTTTAGAGGCCTTAGGGTTACATTATGCGACATTCGAAATATGGCAAGATCTTAATCCTAAACAAATTAAAACCAACAAAAACTTATTGCCTTATTTTTTCTTCTAGAAAAGATTACATGGATGCAATCTCTGAATAAATTAATTGCAAAACGCTTTAAGAAAACTTATTCATCACTTCTACTACCCTATTAATATCATCCTCCGTATGTCCATAAGAAATAGGAAGACTCAATATTGTTCGGTGGATTTCTTCGGAAATAGGATAACCAACATCTGATAGAACTCCCTGCATCGCCTTTTGTTGATGTGGCGGAATAGGATAATGAATTTCGGTTCCAATGCTGTTATCTAACAGGTACCTTTTTAGCCTATCTCGTTCAGGATGGCGTATTGCAAAGATATGATACACATCTTCCTGCCCAATTTGTATTGCCGGGAGTATAAAATCAGATTTTAGTTCTCGTTGATAAATTGCGGCTAATTTCTGTTTATGTGCTATAATCTTATCCAGATACTTCAATTTTACAGACAAAAAGGCCGCTTGCAACTCATCCAGTCTTGAATTATAGCCGACTTCATCGAAGACATATTTCGCAGAAGATCCATAATTCCGAAGCGTGCGCATGGCTTTATTCAGCTTCTCTTCCTTGCATGTAATTGCACCCGCATCGCCCAAAGCCCCCAAATTTTTAGTCGGGTAAAAGCTGAATGCGCCAAAATTGCCAAATGAACCTGCCTTTTGGCCTTTATAAATAGCACCATGTGCTTGTGCACAATCCTCGATAATTTTTAAATCATGTTGATCCGCAAGCTGTAGAATTGGATCCATATCACACATTTTTCCATAAAGATGGACAACAAGGATCGCTCTCGTTCGCGCTGTAATAGCCACCTCAATTCTTCCAGGATCAATATTATAGGTATTTATATCTGGCTCTACCAGGACAGGTTTTAGACCAACCTGCATAATCGCGAGTATCGATGCAATGTAGGTATTAGCAGGAACAATCACTTCATCGCCCGGATTAAAACCAAAATAACGTAACGACAAAACCAGCGCATCCAAGCCCGATGCTACTCCGATACAATGCTCAACACCACAATAGCTCGCAAATGATTGCTCAAATTGTCCAACTTCTTTTCCCAAAATATACCAGCCTCCATGTAATACTTCTTGGAATGCCGCGGTATATTCATCCATAAATTCCTTATTGACTTGCTGTAAGCTCTCGTAAGCGATCATGTATAAAATAGGCTTCGTAAATATAATCTGTTGAATCAAAATACTCGGAGGCGAGCACCATTAGGATTGCGTCTTCCGAGAAATCAAACATCTGATGCCAATCTTTGGGTTCCAAAATCAGGCATTGATCTGGTGAATTCAATTCAAAAACGCGCTCATGAAATCCGTCCTGGTTATAAATGGCACAACTCCCTTTCAGGCAAATCGCAGCCTGTATTGTTTGGTGATGTCGATGTCCACCGCGTGTAGATCTATCCACACCATAGATATAAAATATGCGTTTCACATCGAAAGGAATTACTTTTTCGATCACCGTTAGATGCCCTCGATCATCGGTGAATGTTTTTAGATCAATTTGGTAAGCCATTATCTTAAAAAGTAAGATTGGTGATAGTATTCTCTGAATTTGCCAAGTACATATAATTTAAACATGCGACGCAGTGAAGTTCTGATACGTGGAATTTCATTGATTTCATGCGAAACAACAACACGCGATAATGATTTTATCTCTTTGCCAGCACTTACCAATGTTCTTATATAAGGTTTGTAAAGTAATTCTATATCGTTATTGGTCATTGCATAAGTACCTGCGGGTATAAAGGAGTTTTTTTCGGCATATTTTAAGGCATGAAAATGATAGAATATAACGGGAAATAGATCTTGGCTAGCGAGCTCCCTTCCCCAAACTTGTCCTATTTTATGATCAAAATCATATTGCTGAACATTCCAAGGTGCGACTCCACCACCTAAATTTTCCGAGACATGCACTCCTGTAAACATTGTCGTCCATACATCCAAATATTTTTGATCTCCAAAACGGCCCGGCTCTCTGCGATTATAACACCATTCTATACAAGCTGCACGCCACCATTCCAAGACCGTCATGCCTTCAGCTGAGTTTTTAAAGTAGACAAACTGTACGCAATAAGTTCCTCCCGACTCACTATCTTCATACATTGGACTATATCGGTGTGGCGTAATAATCACTGATGCACCTTTAGCTTCCTCTATTAACACTATAGGATCAGCATAGAAAAATAAATCGGCATCCAGATAAGTACAATTGGATAAACCAAACTTTTGAATGCTATGTAAAATAATTGAAGGCGTACAGGTCCAGCAATATTCGCCTGCTGTACGAGTAGGTTTTATAGCCAATAATTGCTCGTCTTCAAAATCTGATAAGGAAATAATAGTTGCTTTGGGAAGTCGCAATCTTCTCAGCGTATCATAACATTCATCATCAAATGCAAAAATATACAGATGAAAGTCCCGCGCGCACTTTTCAAGCGAACGGTACATGGCCAGTCCCCTTGACAGATACAGTGAATTAAATAGGGTGCAAAAATTATTCATATATTATGTACTTTTTCAAAACTTCGTTTATTATTATTTGTATTCATATGCAATACATGCTGTCTCTTGTCTCAAGCACAATGAAATGCTGAACAAAAGCGTTAATAGTATAGCATCAAAAATTTTAATCATGGACAACAGTAAAAAACTCTATATCATCCGACACGCCAAAGCCGAAACCATTCCCGGGATCAACGACTTTGATCGCGCATTAACATCTGAGGGCATACAACATGCGAAACAGGTAGCAGAGAAGCTGGCGACCAAAGTCACACTCAATGAAAACAGTCTTGTCATCAGTTCACCTGCCAATAGGGCCTTACAGACCGCCCATGTTTTTTTAGAGGTAATGGGCTCGCCCCAATTTGATATCCAGCTGGAAGAATCCATATATGAATGCACCTACAAACATTTACTGTCAGTCATCAATACCATCCCCGATCACATCGATCATGTATTACTTTTTGGGCACAACCCCACATTAACTGACATGGTTGAATACCTGACACGGAAGTCGGCCTACCTGCGTACTTCATCATTTGCAGAGATTAAACTCGATACCGGTTTTACCTTTCAAATGCTCAGTGGCAATTGTGCCGATCTGGTACAGATCGTAGATTAAAATTCAATTCAAAGAACAAATAAGCTCCAAAGGATAATCGTCTTATCTCTTCACTATGTTCAGCGAAGTTGATAAGACGTTTCAATAATGACATCCTTTTGTGGAAATAGTCCCAATACTTTTTTAGAAATTTTTATTTTTTTTAATCGGCCGTAATCGTTGTATTAATAGCTCCAAACTGGGCATCGCAGCTATTCAGATAATTAAAGAATGGAAAAGACCAAAGTGATTTCAGCAGAAGTGGTCTTCCGCTGTGAATGTATTATCCATAAGGTAAAAGATAATAGTTCCGACTACCTGCTGTTTCTAATATCTTTCATCGGGATCGTCCTATAAACTCCATCCATAACATAGAAAAAACCAAGCGTATTACCCGAAACATTTCCTTCCACATTTGCAGGAACCGCAGACAATAGGCCCTTCCATTCCGTCTCTTGAAAGAGGTTGTAAAGGAATCGAGCATAGCGTGGTGAGACAGAAAGCTTAAACACCATCAGACTATCCTTTTTTGACATCTCGTAATTATAGGTACGTCCAAGCAATGTATTGAGTACATTGGGAGCACCCAAGCGGTAACTATAACTAAAAGGCAACCGGAAGGTAGAGATATCCTCATTTGAAAAATCTTTCTGGGGTACAATCAACCATTTATTGGAAGTTTTCATACCAAATAGATGTTTGCTGACCTTGACTTCCCAATTGTTATTTAAACTGCTCTTTTCAACGGGTAAAAAAGCTTTTTCAATAGGTACAGTCGGCACTAATTGGTCCTGTGCTTCATACACCTTACCGTTCAATGTTATCCGTAACTGAAAGATATTTCCGACAGTATCCTTCAGGTTAAATAGCTTACCCATATATAGACCTTCTCCCAATTCTTCGAATTCGATTGTATTTGGTCCGTTAGCGATCTGGACAGTAGCACCTGTAACCCCGACAGTCATCCCATTTGAATGTAATCCATCTAATTTTTTCAATTGGATATACTGCTCTTTATACATCGTATTAATCCCACCTTCAACTATCATATCATAGGACTGCCCTGTATCCACAAGTGACTTCTCGCAAGAAAGTAGCAGGCAACAACCTATAAAAATCAAAAACACTCTCATATTAAAATCTCATTGCGTAACTGATTGATGGTACCCGTCCAGAGAACGAGTTTTTTTTGATAGCCAAGTTCCCATTGCCATCTTCCGAGAAACTATAATAAAGCGGATTCCGCTGATCAAAAACATTGTATATGCCAAAATTCAATGTATGCCGTGTACCCCGTTGCCGTTGTTTTCTAGTTTCCAGATCTACTGAGCAATTCAGATCCAATCGACTAAATGTGGGCATACGCTGAGAATTACGGCTGGAATAAACCGGTACATAAATCCCTTCATATTCCATAAATCCAATTGGATAAGTCAAAGGTCTACCGTTATGAATTGTATAGAAAACACTAAAATGAACACTGCGTCCCAAGTCATAAGACAAATTACTCTTAAGCACGTGAGGGATATCAAAGTTAGCTACATATTCCCTCCCTTTGTTGATTCCATTTATCTTGCGGAAAGACCTGGACCAACTATAGAGAAAACTAGCTGACAGACCTCCAAAGCGCTGGTTGACTGATAATTCCAATCCATAAGCCCGACCATTTCCCTGTCGCAACTGCGTTTCGATAAAAGGATTGAGAATGAGCTGCGCATGGTCAATCAACTCAACCTGATTTCCCATTTTCTTCCAATAGCCCTCCAGCCCAATATTGCCTTTATACATTAATCGATTGACACGAAAAGAAAATACATCCGCATACTGGGGTTTTATATTTGGACCCGCGGGTACCCATGCCTCCAAAGAGGAAAATGCGAGCTCATCATTTTGCAAGAGTTGCAAGTATTGATAGCTCCGACTATAGCCCAACCTTAATGCATAATCTGCTCCCAATTTATATTGTAATGAAAGACGGGGCTCTAGGCCATAATACGATTTCTTCTTTTCGGCATCATTTGCCAATGGTTTGGACTGACCAACACCGAGTAGATAATAACGTCCAAAAGACGTATTAAAGAAAGCATTTACCCTAGTTCCGATGATAACGCGAAATGCAGAATCTACTTTCCAGTTGAAAGAAATATAACCCGCATAATCATAGGCCTGCGCCCTAAAGATATTATCTTCGTTATTGCTATTTATAGGAGATATCTCCCCTGGTTTAAAACGATGCAGTGTCCCCTGAAGTCCAAAATCCAAGGTACGATCTAAACCCATAAAATAGGTGAAATCCGATTTCAAACTAAAATCACGTATTCGTGTCAGCCAGATTTGATTATCCGGAGATTCCGGTTTACTGATATCCAACTTATTATGGTAATCGCTGAATATCGCGGAGAGGTTCAGAAACAATCGCGAACTATGCACATGGTTCCAACGTAAGGTTGAAGTCCAATTGCCCCAGCGATTTGTGTTTTTATTCGATGAGGTAACTTTGTCCTGGCCATAATACCCAGATAAATAGATACGATTTCTATTGTCAAGTGTATAGTTCAATTTGATATTATAGTCGCTATAGTTGCCCTTTACATTAAACAGGCGATAATCCGTATTCAATACATTGGATAGGCTGGTCCGTGCAGTAGCAATAAAGGCACCTTTACCTTTTTTAATAAACGGTCCCTCTACTCCCAGTCGTGTAACAAGCAAACTGGCTCCGCCAAAAACATGGAAATTATTAGCATCACCATCCCTCGTGCTCATATCCATAATAGAGGAAAGACGTCCACCTAAATTTGCAGGAAGTGCATCTTTATACACTTGCGTATTTTTTAAGATATCTGAATTAAAAACAGAGGTTAAACCAAATAAATGTGAAGGATTATAGACCACCGCCTCATCAAGAAGAATCAAGTTCTGATCCTTGCCACTCCCGCGGACAAATAAATTACTTCCTCCTTCCGTCAATCCGTTGATACCGTTTTGCATTTGTAAAACCTTCATAATATCGGCTTCACCTTTATAAAATGCATTTCTGCGCGCTCGGGGCCAGTTGATTTTATCAGTAAAATGACCTGTATATTGGACCATCAATGAAGAATCTATATCCACCACAACTTCATTTAGGCTCAAATCAGCAGGTGCAAGCTTTATAAGTACGTAGCCATCCTCCAATTGGGAACTCAGTCGAATTGCCCGGGTTTTATAGCCCAAGTAGCTGACAAAACAACTGTAATCTCCCTGCGGGAGCGTAAGCGAATAAAATCCATATTTATTGCTCAAGCTACTTTTATTCTTCTCAGGGATCATTAACGTCGCACCAATCAAACTCTCCCCACTCAAACTATCAACAACACGTCCTTTGATGGTAAAATCCTTATCCTCCTTATAGAAAATCAATGCCCGATTGATCATCGTAAAACCGATTTTAGAATCCTTCAGCAAATAATGTAGTATATCTTCTAGATTGGACTTATTGAAATTTCTGCCATAGATGATATTTTTATTGAAAATCTGCTCATCGTACGACATTGACAGACCATAGTTTCGATGAATCTCTGTCAAAATCTGAATAATCTCTTTATTTTGGGTGTCAATGGAGACCTCGATATCAGCTAGATTGTTTTGACCCAGCGATTTCGAAGCAGTAAAAATAACCAGTACGAAAAACAGGAGAAAACGATACAGAACAATACCCTTCATATCAATAATCCCCAACCACTATTCGTAGATACTATATCCTTTTTTACTCGCTTTCCATTTCACATTTAAAGTCTTGGAAAGAATCTGCACAATTTCATTGAGCGACTGCCCATCGAAATACATGCTCAGCTTCCGTGCTTTCAGATCCTCACCAACCACAACGATATGCGATTGAAAACGCTTTTCAAGATCCAAACAGATATTATCTAAGCGTTCATTGGAATAGCTGAGTTTCTGCGCTACTTTATGATCATTGTCCAGAGGACCAAGGTCAATCTTTGACAGGGCTGCTGTCTCACGTTTAAAAAATCCCTTTTCGTTCTGTTGCAGAATCAGTTCTTTTGCTCCAGGCCCTTTTCCGCCACTCAAGGCTACAACACCCTCTTTCACCAGGACTTCAACATCTTCAGCGAGCAAATTGATTTCAAAGGCAGTCCCTATATCGCGTACATAATTATTGGCAAGGTCGACCACAAAGGGAGATTTAGGCTCATGCTTCACATCAAAAAATGCTTTTCCTTTTTTTAGTTCAACAAAACGTTGCTGGTCGAACGTACGCTTATTGAATACAGCTTCAGCACCAGCATGTAGTATCATGACAGAACTATCGGGCAATATGATACGCTCCTCTGCAGCTGCCCCATATAATCTGACCTCATAGCCCATCCAACGGTCGAAGTTCAGGTAGCTAGCAAACACAATCAATAGTAACACAGCTGCTGCAACGAGTTTCATCCAGGGTTTCCAGATCATTTTTATAGGAGCAGGTTTCAGTTCTTCTTTATCTATGGTCTTTTCATCCAACTGTTGTTTAAATCTCTCCCATTGACTATTGGTATCCACATTTTTATACTGCTCCAATACAATAAGGTCACTGGATATCATGCTGACTTCATCGTATAGCTTACGATTCTCCAGATCCTCAGAAAGCCAACGTTCAAGCAACAGCCTTTCCTCTGCGGAAATAACCCCATCCAATTCTTTCTGGATCAAGCCATAAGGAATAAATCTTGAAGTATTGTTTTCTTCCATATCTATAAGATAATAAACTGAACAAAAAGTCCTAATGAAAAAAATAAAAAGCCAATTAGGAGCAACAGATATGTCCTTTGTTTAGCCAATGCGACCCGAATTTTATCATAGGCGATAGTCAAATGATTTTTAACTGTTTTAATGGAAATCCCCAATTGATCTGCAATTTCCTGCTGCTTCATTTTATCGTATTTGCTCATCAAAACGATTTTACGACACTGAGGAGGTAGACTCTCCAGTATACTTTCGATCATCAGCAGTTTAGATTCATATAATGCAGCGAGATCAGCTTGATCTTCATGGTCCGTCAGATCCAAATCCTTGATATAATCATTATTGCGATCCGATAGACGCTGATTCTTTTTGAGGTGAGTAAGTGAAAGATTGATGACACTGCGTGATAGATAAGCTCCGAGTGATTGATTAATCGCCAGCTTTCCTGCATTTTCCCATAACATCATAAACACATCGTTTGTCAGCTCTTCGGTGATCGCTTCATCTCTCACGTACCGAAAAGACAATGTATACAATTTACGGAAATAGGCTTTATAAATAGTTTCAAAAGCATCTCTGTCTTTATGAACTATCTTTTTGAGCAGGTCAACGTCGTTTGACATAGGACTTCGGTAAAGCTAATAATAATCGCATGTAAAAGTAATGAATTTCATCAAATTAACCTGTTCTTATTGAAATGAAAAAATAAAGTTATTCTCCCCCAGAAATAAGGTATTCTACAAGACAAAACACCAAATAACAATCAGATTTCTTCTTCTGAATATCTCTTCTTAAACGAAGAAACAGAAAGCTATGCTACAACAATTATCTTTCCTCCATTTTCACTACCTTCGTCTTATGGCGAATCAATTGCAGTTTGAAAACTCCCCATATCTTAAGCAGCATGCACACAATCCTGTGGATTGGATGCCATGGGGAGCCGAAGCCTTAAAAAAGGCAAAAGACGAAAATAAACTTATCATTGTTAGCATAGGTTATTCGGCCTGCCATTGGTGCCATGTGATGGAACGGGAAAGCTTTGAAAACACGGCTATCGCCCAAACCATGAACAAATTTTTCGTCTCCATAAAAATCGACCGGGAAGAACGCCCAGATATTGATCAAGTCTATATGCTCGCTGTTCAGCTGATGACCAACGCTGGTGGATGGCCTTTGAACTGTATCTGTTTACCTGATGGCCGTCCAATTTATGGAGGTACCTATTTCAAACCGCACGACTGGCAGAATATCCTGTTGCAAATTGCTCAAATGTGGGAAGAGAAACCAGAAGTCGCTTTGGATTATGCCAATAAATTAACCAGTGGCATCCAACGGGCTGAGAAACTTCCCATCCACCCCATTCCCGAACAATACACACACAAGGATCTCGAAGAAATAATCAGTCCATGGAGCGAAACCTTCGATAAGAAAGAAGGTGGTTATACAAGAGCTCCTAAATTTCCGCTCCCCAACAACTGGTGTTTCTTTTTAAAATATGCTGTACTCACTGGCGATCAAGCCACATTGGATCATGTGCATTTTACCCTGAAAAAAATTGGTTCAGGTGGAATCTATGACCAGATCGGTGGTGGTTTTGCCCGTTATTCAGTAGACCACTACTGGCATATCCCTCATTTTGAAAAAATGTTGTACGATAATGGCCAATTACTTTCCCTTTATGCCGAAGCTTATCAGCAGAATAAAGATCCATTTTATAAAAGAATAATCGAAGAAACGATTTCTTGGGCTGAGCGGGAAATGCTTGCCCCCAATCATAGTTTCTACAGCGCACTTGATGCGGATAGCGAAGGTATTGAAGGAAAATACTACTCTTTTTCAAAAGCCGAATTCGATGAAGTGCTGGGCAAAGACGCCGAGCTATTTAGTCAATATTTTAATATTACCGAAGAAGGCAACTGGGAGGAAGAACATACGAATGTTCCCATTTGCGCCATTAATGCAGACCAGCTAGCGACAAAGGTCAATATGTCAGCTGACGAATGGGCAGATTTTTTAAAAACTACCAAGCGGAAACTATTTGATTATCGCGAACAACGTATTCGACCGGGACTCGATCATAAACAATTGACAACCTGGAATGCCCTCTTATTGAAAGGGCTAATAGATGCCTACCGCAGTCTTGGCACGAAGCATTTTTTGGATCTCGCGCTAAATAATGCCGCGTTTATTTGTGCAGAGCTAATTCGGGACGACAATTATTTATTGCATCAACCACAGGATGAAAATCGTGCAATAGCAGGGTTTCTAGATGACTATGCTTTTACCATAGAGGCCTTTATAGCACTGTATGAAGCTACATTTGACCAAAAATGGTTGACCATTGCCCAACAACTGGCAGACAGGGCTATTGCATTATTTTATGATGTGAAGCAAAAAACCTTTTACTATACTTCGGCTGAAGCCGAAGAACTGATCGCTAGAAAAAGTGAGATCATGGACAATGTGATCCCTTCCTCTTCCTCAACAATGGTCCGTCAATTGAAGCGCTTAGGTTTGCTTTTTGATAATGAAAATTATACCGCAATAGCTGATCAATTGCTGGCTAATGTATTTCCGCAAATCAAGACTTACGGTTCCGCTTATTCAAATTGGGCAATATTATTGCTAGAAGAAATATATGGGATCAATGAAATTGCGTTGACGGGCGAGGAAGCACTAGCTTTTCGCAAGGAACTGGACCAACATTATATCCCCAACAAAATTGTGCTTGGCGGCATGGAAGAAAATCTTCCATTATTAGAGAACAGAATCGGAAAGGAAACAAAAGCATATCTTTGCAAAAATAAGACTTGCAGCCTTCCGCAAGATTCCATTACAGCGTTAATAAATTATATTTAATAAACGGTAGCCTTAGGCTCCCAAAAATCAAAATCAGATGGCTATAAAAGCAAACGACGTCGTAGCATTGACGTACAGACTTCACACAGTAGAAAACGGTGAAAAAGTTTTCGTTGAAGAAACAACTGCAGAACAACCTTTAGACTTCTTATATGGTGTAGGTATGATGTTGCCTAAATTTGAAGAAAACATCGCTGACTTAAACGTGGGTGACAAAATTTCTTTCGAATTGGCACCAGAAGATGCTTACGGTGAAAAAGACGAAAGAGCATTCGCGCAATTGCCAGTAGATATGTTCAAAGAAACAGGTTTACCTCCAGTAGGTGAAGTATTGCCTTTGCAAGATAACCAAGGAAACCAATTCCGTGCTGTAGTTGCAGAAGTAACTCCAGAAATTGTTATTGCAGACTTAAACCACCCAATGGCTGGTAAAACGTTGAATTTCGATATCGAAATCTTAACTGTACGTCCTGCTACTGAAGAAGAATTGTCCCACGGACATTCTCATGGTGTAGATGGCACACAAGGTCACTAAATAGATCATTAAAAGAGAAAGGCGCTATCTGTGATAGCGCCTTTCTCTTTTATAACTATTTTTTTCAGAATATAATCTTTTCTAAAAACGGCTATATGCTTTAAATGCTGGTCCATGTAATATAAATTGCGGTCCATGCACTTGTGTTGCATTTTCACCATATGCATAAATATAGTTACCTGGATTATACCATTGATAAATCGAAACTAGATTCGGATCACTATTAGAGGTACCATAAGCATAGAATGCGCGACCTTGATTAGAAAATTGCTTTCCATGCACTTGAGTGGTATTGGTGCCATAAGCGTAAATTTTATTTCCAGAATTAAACCATTGATAAACTGGGACAGTTGTGTTACTTGCATCCTTTGGCACCCAAAAAGCAATACCTTGGTTTACAAACTGAGGACCATGCACCTGAGTAACATTAGTACCATAAGCATAAATTTTATTTCCAGGATTGTACCATTGATATACAGGCTCCAGTTCTAGAGGTACCAATTTATTTTTGTCAATATAGCGGTAAACAGCATCTATAATCTGTTGTTTCTTATAAGAATGAGAAACAGGAATAAAATCATAAATAGGAAAAGTTTTCAACCAATTTATATCGACTAGCCCAGCATTCCCAGTGTTTACAGACCTTTCCCAAGTAGCTTTATTTATCTGAGGATAAGTGGCATCTTTATTTTCATTGAAAGAAACATCGACGCCTTCCCCTGCTTTATAACTAATAAATAGTTCTTTATTGATATTTTGAGAAGTTAAAGTTTCATTTGTGATAACGGTGTTATCGACATCAGCCCCCAAACCAATTGAACCTAGAACAGCTTTAAACCCAGCTTTTACTACATTTGTTCGCTTTGTTGCATCAGTTTGATCTGTAGAAGTACTTTTATATAAAACTTTTAAGAAACCTCCCAAGGTAATATCTGTCAAAACATGTGTACCATAAACCTCTACAAAAGCATCGGCACTTAAGGTTTCCAAATCAGTAATAAATTTGGCCGTAACATATCTAGACATAAATTGTGGAGTTTCTTCAATTCTTAAAGTACTCACATATTTCAAAACATCTACTGAGGCAAATGCATATTTCGTGGAATACGAATACTTGGTCTCAAGTTCTCTATTATTGGAAATATTGCCAGTAAAGGCATTTTTAGCCCCCGTTTCAAAGCCAGGCAACAGATTAAGGCCGACATTTGTTTTCTTAGTAACATCTTTTACATAATCGCTTGAATTATATCCATAATAATAATAGTTTCGTCCTCCCGTTTCTGGGTCAATTATAACAGAAGTAGTGTTCTCTGCAGCCATTTTTTCCACGTCGAGAACCACTCTCCTATAGGAATTCCTATCCAAATATTCTTTGGTAATATCGTAACTGAATCCCAACATACGATGTTTTGCATCTCCAGCAAACGAGGCAACGGAAACATTCTCCAAGTCAACATTAAAAGCTTTACTATTTGCTGCTTCCGCACTTAACTCCAGTTCATTGTCTTTTGAACAAGAAAACAGGACACTTGAAATTATCAAGCAACCTAAAAAAAATACTTTATTCATAAATTTACGTGACATATTTGCAAATATAAATCTTTAAACATTACAAAAAGCTTTTTTAATAAAAAATATAAAAATAAAGATAAGATAACACCAGACAACAACTTGCTAATCAAAAAAAACAACAATTAAAGAATTAAAATTAAACATAAGACCATTCAATCATTTTACTCATTACAATTACTGAATTTTAGTTAAAATATACATATAAATCAAACGCATTCCTTATGGTCACATTTGCCGAAAAAGTAATTACATTCAACAAACAGCTCGACTATCACGGGGATCTTCCTGTCGATTTCAATGTCATCAACCCCTACCTCGACAACCCCGAGACACTAATCGTCATGCAGCAATTTTACAATAAGTACTATAATGACAATCTCCAACGTAAATTTATCATCGGAATCAACCCCAGCAGACATGGTGCAGGCGTAACCGGCGTTCCTTTTACCGACACCAAAAGGCTATACAGTGCCTGTGGTATAAAAATGCAATCTGCCCATACACATGAAATCTCCTCGGTCTTTATGTATGATATGATTGAAGCTTATGGCGGTCCTGAAGTTTTCTATAGCCAGTTTTACATCAACTCCCCCTTCCCATTAGCGATTATCAGAACAACCAAACCTGACAATTGGATTAATGCAAACTATTACGACGATAAGCAGCTTTTTGAAATGGTTAGACCATTTATGGTTGAATCTCTAAACCAACATATCAACATGGGACTCGAAACGGAGGAAGTATTTGTTCTAGGAAAAAAGAATGCCACCTTTTTGGCCAAAATCAACAAAGAGGAGAAACTATTTGGCAAGATGACCATCCTGGATCATCCCCGTTATATCCAACAATATAAATCAAAAGACAAACAACTGTATATTGACAACTATATTCGCTTATTGAGTGGCTTATAAATATTAGTAACTATGTTAATAAGCTGTAATTCAATAATAATATTGTTAATAAGTAATATCCCGGACGATATAACGGATTAGTATTACCTCGATCCGGAGTCCATGTTATATGCGGTATTCGAGGACCCTTCGGCTTTCATTCGACACTTATTCGCCTCTTCTTCGACACTGCGCCCAAGTAATAGCGGCTTGAGAAAGAAGTCTTACCCTCATGTTTCCGACTTTAACTCGGACTCACCACGGACACATGTCGCTCTCACCACAGACTCATCTCGACTATGGTACGGAGCTGTATCGAAGCAGATACGAAGCTGCATCGAACCGCCATCGAAGCAGCGGTTTTACCCCCATACCAAATTCGAAAAAGATCCTTGCCTGCATCACTGATAAAAACATCCAATATAA
>Ga0256909_1000194_pt1 | contig 23242 bp, 17 predicted proteins | sample MC6MC0762MT_FD_190203 | JGI IMG/M metagenome (GOLD analysis project Ga0256909, IMG submission 190203) | Metatranscriptome of enriched soil aggregate microbial communities from Iowa State University, Ames, United States - MC6-MC0762-MT... | ecosystem: Environmental > Terrestrial > Soil >...
GCGCGAGTTGCACCTGCAGCAGCTTTTCGGAGCTTGCCTTCAGATGCGAGAGCGCCGCTGCGCTGCGCTGCGTGTCGTCGAGGCTACTGTTGGCAAGCTTGAGTGCGCCATATCCAACGCCGATTACGGTCAGCAGGAAGGCAACGAATACGCTGATCACCAGCGTCAGGCCGCCACGAATTGTGATGTTATTTAGCATTGGGTCTCCGGAACCGTCTTGTCGATCCGCGGCGAGTGTTCTATCCGCCCGCATAGCGCACACGTCGCCGCATCCAGGTTAACGACGTGGCGCGACCCTCGCTACATAGGTGAAATCCATGACTGGCGCGGGTTTGCGCGCGATTTGCGCCTCACTATCTGGGATTCGTTGCGGCTCTTGCGAGCCCGGCGCTTTTCCGGGCGTCTCGCGTTTCGTTTGTATAATTCGGCGTCTTCGCTCAGGCCCACTTTCATGCTTAGTTTTGCGCTCGGCTTTATCGTTTCACTGCTGATCACGCTGTTGATCGTGCGCTATGCGCATCTGCATGAAAAATTCTCGACCGACACCGATCTGGCCGGCGTACAGAAGTTTCATGTGCGCCCGGTGCCGCGCATCGGCGGAACGGGCATTCTCGTCGGGCTGATCGTTTCGGCCGTGCAACTGCGCTATGCCTATCCGGCAGTATCGGGCGGCATTCTCGGGCTCATTGCGTGCGGCATGCCGGCCTTCGGCTCGGGTCTCGTCGAGGACCTGACCAAGCGTGTGTCGCCGCTCGCGCGCCTCGTCTGCACGATGGCGGCAGCGGCGCTTGCGTATTTTCTGCTGGACATCGCAGTCACGCGCATCAGCGTGCCGCCGCTCGACTTCCTGCTCTCATATGCTGTGATCTCGTGCGCGGTCACGGTGCTCGCGGTGGCGGCGCTTGCGAACGCGATCAATATCATCGACGGCTTCAACGGCCTTGCGTCGATGGTGGCGTTCATGATGTTTGCGTCGCTCGCTTATGTCGCTTTCCAGGTGCACGATCCGATCGTGCTGTCGGCGTCGTTCATGATGATGGGCGCGGTGCTCGGCTTCTTCATCTGGAACTTCCCGGCGGGGCTGATTTTTCTCGGCGACGGCGGCGCGTACTTCATCGGCTTCATGCTTGCCGAACTGTCGATCATGCTGGTCATGCGCAATCGCGACGTGTCCGCGTGGTATCCGGTACTGCTCTTCATGTACCCGATCTTCGAGACGTGTTTCTCGATTTATCGAAAGAAGTTTATTCGCGGCATGTCGCCCGGCATTCCGGATGGCGTGCATCTGCACATGCTGGTCTATAAGCGTCTGATGCGTTGGGCGGTCGGCGCGCGTACCGCACGCGAACTGACGCGGCGCAATTCGCTGACGTCGCCTTATTTGTGGCTGCTATGTCTGATCGCGGTCGTGCCGGCCACGTTGTTCTGGCGGCATACGCTGCATCTGTTCTGCTTCGTGGTGGTGTTCGCGGCGACCTATGTGTGGCTCTACGTGAGCATTGTCCGGTTCAAGTCGCCGCGGTGGATGGTGGTGAGGAAGGCAAAAAGATAGGAAGGCACGACGGGCGAACGCCGGCGGCGCAACGCCCGAACTGATCAAACCCGCGGAACCGCCGCGGGCACACTGCGCAATGCCGTCGGCGTAGCAGGCTGATACTCGGCGACCCAGCGGCGCAGGTCGCGGCGCACTTCGTCGTCGGTGGGAACACGGTGCTGCATCAGCCACGGCAGCAGATTGTCGATCAGGCTGTCCGGCACTTCACGCGCTCGCGCAATACGCAGCTTCGGATGCGGGGTGCGTGTGGTGGTCTCGTCATCCGCGAGCAGTTCTTCATAGAGCTTTTCGCCGGGACGCAGGCCCGTGAACACCACGCGAATCTGCTCTTCGGTAAAGCCGTAAAGACGGATCAGATCATGCGCGAGATCGGCGATGCGCACCGGTTTGCCCATGTCCAGAATGAAGATCTCGCCGCCGTGCCCCATGCTCGACGCCTGCAGCACAAGTTGCGACGCTTCGGGAATGGTCATGAAAAAACGCGTGATTTCCGGGTGCGTGACCGTGACGGGGCCACCGCGCGCAATCTGCTCCTGAAACTTCGGGATCACGCTGCCCGCGCTGCCGAGCACGTTGCCGAAGCGCACGGTCTCGAACTGCGTGCGCCGCGTGCCCTGTTGCTGCAGCGACGAGCACACCATTTCCGCAAGACGCTTGCTCGCGCCCATTACGTTGGTCGGGTTGACGGCCTTGTCGGTGGAAATCAGCACGAAGTGGGCGACGTCATGACGGATCGCCGCGCGCGCCACGCGGTACGTGCCGAGCACGTTGTTGCGTACGGCCTGCCACGCGTTCACCTCTTCCATCAACGGCACGTGCTTGTACGCTGCGGCATGAAAGACGATATGCGGACTGTAGCGCGCCATCACCTGGTCGAGCAGCAGCGAATCCTTCACATCGCCGATGATCGGCACCACCGACACTTCCGGATACCTGTCTGTCAACTCTTCGTTGAGCCGGTAGATGGAGAACTCCGAAACGTCGAACGCCACTAGCTGAACCGGCCCGAAGCGCAGAATCTGCCGGCACAATTCCGAGCCAATCGAGCCGCCCGCGCCTGTGACCATGACCACGCGGTTCTTCAGCAGCGCTTCGACGTGATCTGTGTCGATCATCACCGGGTCGCGGCCCAGCAGGTCTTCCAGATCGATTTGACGCACGCGGGAGAGAAACGCCTGGCCTTGCGTGAGCGGCGTAAGCGCCGGCAGCGTCATGGCGCGAACGCCCGCCCGCACGCACAGCGTTGCGATGCGCCGGTGCACTTCCACCGAGGCCGACGGCACGGCGATGATCACATGCTCGACCTTCAGGTCGGCAGTGATTCTCTGCAGATCGGTGATTGCGCCGAGCACGCGATAGCCATAAATCTCGCGGCCCTGCTTGACCGGATCGTCGTCGAGCAAACCCGCCAGCCGCCACTCGCCTGAGCGCTTCAATTCGCGCACGAGGTTCGCGCCCGCGTTGCCCGCGCCCAGCACGAGCACCGGCTTGCCTTGGCCGACGAGGCCGCCGTAACGATAGAACTCCTTGGCTGCCCGATAGAGCGCCCGAGAGCCGCCCATGGTGAGGAAGAGCAGCATGGGCGAGACGATCAGCACGGAGCGCGGCACGATGGGCGACGGCTGCAACAGCGCGGAGGCGATCATGACGACGAGCGCGCCGACGCCGATGGCTTTTGCGATCCGCACGAGGTCGGGCAAGCTCGCAAATACCCACATGCCGCGATACAGCCCGTAGCTGCGGAACATCACGGCGTAAATCAGCAACACCCATATCAGGGCATGCAAGCCGCTCGACCAGAACGGACCCGGCACCGGGCCGTTGAAGCGGATCACATACGCCAGCATCCACGCCAAGGCCACCGCGCACAGGTCGAACGCAAACGCACTGAACGAAAGCCAACGGGCTTTGAATCTCTTCATTGCGCAGAACCTCAGGATTGCCCGGAACGGGACACATGGCGCCGCCACCGCCGATCAATACACAGTCCGGCGACGACGAGCACGACGGCCCATGCGACGACAACCAGCCATTGATTCGGGACAGCCAAATTCAGCGCCCATAAAGCAAGCATTATGCCTGTGGCCATGAACAAATACCAAACGCGCGCCGTCGATGCGTGCCCCAATCCTGACTGCACCAGTCTTTGATAGTAGTGTTCGCGGTGCGCTTGCCAAAACTTTTCGCCGCGCAGCAGGCGTTTGGCGAGCGTGACCGATGCATCGCCGATAAACGGCGAGAAGGTCACTGCGGGAAACCAGACAGGCCACACGCCGTCGCGCCAGCCCCAGTAGCCGAGAGCGCCGGCAAGAAAGCCGAGCGGGATCGAGCCGGCGTCGCCGAGAAAGATGCGCGCTGGGTGGAAATTGAAAAGCAGAAAGCCGGCGGCAGCGCCGGCGATCACGATGGACGCGCTCGCGAGCGCCGCATCCGGATGGCTCGAAATCGACGCGGCGATTGCATAGCCGCCGAAGCCGAAAAGTGCCATCCCGCCCGCCAGACCGTCCGAGCCGTCCATGAAATTGTACAAATTGACCAGCCAGACGAGTAAAACCGCCATGACGGTGAGCGCCCACCACGGCACGTCGGCCGGATAGACGATGATGAGCGCCGCCACAGCCGCCGCATGGCCGCCGAAACGCACGCGGGCCGGCAAGCCGCGGCGGTCGTCTATCTGCGACAGCGCGGCAAGCAGCGCAGCGGCCAGCGCGGGTAGCCATAGCGCCGGTGCGGCGAGCCAGATCAGTACGACGGCGACGGGCACGATGCCCCAGCCGCCGACTCTCGGCGTCGGACGCGTGTGCAGGGAGCGGTCGTTGGGAATGTCGGTGGCGAGGCGCCAGGCGAGGCCCGTTCTGAGCAGCGCCCACAGAATGGCCGCGCACGCACAGAACGCGGCGGCGCCCCACAGGAGCATCTGGATCACGTGATGAGCGGAAAGCGAGGCGAATAGCATCGAAAGTACGTTCAGTGCGTGGCGCGATACCAGGCCGCGGTTTCGAGCAAGCCGTGTTCGACCGTATGCGGCGGATACCAGCCAAGGCGTTCGCAAATGTGCGAACTGTCGAGACGCAGTTCACCAATCAGGCGGTCGACGCGCGCGGAGCGCCCCGTCAGCCTGCCGGCAATGCGCAGCAGCGCGACCGGCACGGGCACGAGGCGCGCGGGCGCATGCAGTTGCGTGGCGAGCGCTCGCGCGAGCTCGGAGACGCTCAGGTCGCGCCCGTCCGTGACGTTGAAAGTCTGGCCGGCTGCACGCGGATCAGTCGTGCAATGGACCAGCGCGTCCGCCAGGTTATCGACGAATACGAGGCTGCGGCGCGCGTCGATCGAGCCGAGCGGCAACGGAATGCCTCGTGCGATCGCATTCATGAGTTGCAGGAAATTGGCGCGCACACCCGGACCATAAACGAGGGGCGGCCGGACGATCACAATCTCGAGGCCCGATTCGCGGCCATATTCGATCAGTGCGCGCTCCGCTTCGAGCTTCGAGATGCCGTAAGGGTCAGTGGGAGCAGGCTTGTCGGTCTCCGCGATCGGCTGGCCGACACTGCCCTCGGCCACCGCCTTGACGCTGCTCACGAAGACGAAGCGCCTCGCGCCCGCGCGGCGCGCCGCCGCTGCCACGCGCAATGCGCCCGTGACGTTTGTGGCGCGGTATGCGGCGAGCGGATCAGCCGTGGTGTCGTGCATCAGGTGGACGCGCGCGGCGAGATGGATAACCGCATCGCATTGCAGATCCGCGGGCCAGTGCTCTTCGACGCCCTGAAAGTCGGCCGAATCGACGACCCATTCATGCACGCCTTGCGCCGCCGTATGCGGGCGGCGCACCAGCGCGGCGACCGTATCTCCCCGCTCCAGTAAGGCCTTGCACACCGCCTTGCCGACGAAGCCATTGGCACCCGTAACGAGCACGCGCTGGGTCATGGACGTGCCTCCGCCGCCAGCCGCAGCGGTTGCGATTCCAGCGACGTTCGGATGGGGCTTGCCCTACCCCGGCACGTCGGGAAAGGCCGGTGAGACACGATACAATCTGGCATCGGCGGTATTGGTTACGAAGTCTGAATGGGACCGTATTGTATGCGTGCAGTTTCCGCTTCGGCCTACTCGCATCAATCTTTGGGTGCCGGTTAGCGCTAAAATGTGGCCGCATCGGACCGGCCGAGGGAGGCCGCGCCAGGATCGCACGCAGTTCGGCGAGCCTGGGCCGGGATAATAAACGGGCGGCCGCGTCGCGAGTGCCGTCCAGATACTTCATAACATCTCAAACGTATTCGCGCATGTGGAATTCGTGGTTTCGATCCGACGTGCTCGACGACAGCACAACCAGGCTCACTGCTGCATGGCGCGAGCGCAAAGCGGCGCCTCTCCACGGGACGCCCGCGGCCCGGCGGGCGCCATGGGCAATGCTCGCGCGAGGCGCGAGCCGGCCTGACCAAAAAGTTTGAGTACAAAGAGCCCACTATGAAAGTGCTGTTCGCCACCTATCCGATGGCCTTCCACACTCCTGGAGGCGGAGAGATCCAGTTGCTTGCGTATCACAAGCATCTGCCCGCGCATGGCGTGGACGTCACCCTGTTCGATCCGTGGAATCCGCGGTTTCTCGAACATGACGTCGTTCATTTTTTCTCGTGTGTGGGCGGCTCCGTCCACTTCTGTAACTTTGTTAAACAGTTGGGCTTACCGCTCGTCGTTTCGTCTAGTCTTTGGGTTACCGAGGAGACGAAGCACCTTTATCCGATTGGCGAGATTCATCATCAGTTTTCGCTTGCGGATCGGGTAGTCGCCAATTCGGAGATCGAGTGCGAGACGCTCGCGCGCATCTTCAATCTGCCGCGCGAAAAGTTCGTGAGCGTGCTCAACGGCGTCGAGCAGAGTTTCTACGAGCCGGTTGCGCCAGAACTCTTCCGCGGCGAATTTGCAATTCACGACCGCTTCATTCTGAACGTGGGCAACATCGAGCCGCGCAAGAACCAGTTGGCGCTCATCAGGGCGATGAAGTCGTTCCCTGAACTGAAGCTCGTCCTGATCGGCCATCAACGCGATCCCGAGTATGCGAAAACCTGCTTCGCCGAAGGCGGCGACCAGGTCATCTACGCAGGAACGCTCGCGCACGATTCCCCCGTGCTGCGCTCGGCATACGCGGCATGCGAAGCGTTCGTGCTACCCAGCACACTCGAGACGCCGGGGCTCGCCGCGCTCGAAGCGCACGCGGCCGGCGCCCGCATCGCGGTCACCAAGGTGGGCTCTACCGAAGAATACTTTGCGGAGCACGTCGCCTATCTGGACCCGTCGGACGTCGACAGCATTGCGCAGTCGATTCGCGACGCACTCGCACACAAGCGCACCGGCACCTCGAATGCATTGGGCACGGCGCGCGACCTGACTTGGCAGGCCGTCCTGTCACCCCTGAAAGACCTCTACGTTTCCCTGCTGAGAAAATGAACTTCGATCTTCGTCCTTTGAACAACGTCGAGAAATCCTCGAATCCTGACTTTTCATGGCAGGCGACCAACAACGACCCGCAGCTCGAACTAACAGGTTGGGAGGCTTTGTCGGGGCGGGCCGCGCGCATGTCGTTCGAACTCAAGACCAACGCGACAGCGGCATCGCCGTGCATGCTCTATGTCGACGCCGGTTCGGGCATGTCCGAACATAGCGCGATTGCATTGCATGTCGATGCAAGCGGCAAGGTCGAACAGGACGTCGCGTTTCCCAAGCTCGCGGGCCCGATCCGTTTCGACCCGATCGCACTGCCTGCGCTCTTCTCGGTGACCGGTCTGAAGATCCAGATTCTGGACGAAACCGAGTGCTCGGCCGAAATACTGGCGCGCGCGCGGCGCATCGCCGCCTGGCGCGGCGGCCCTTTGCCGGCCACGGCGCCGATCGTCGGCCAGTCGTATCAGGAATGGCTCGACTCGCACGAACCGCCCAAATCCATCTACCCGACATTGCGCGAGCGTTCGAAAACGTTTGCCCTTCAGCCGAAGGTCAGCATCGTGATGCCGACCTACAACACGCCGGAAAAGTGGCTGCGCAAGGCGCTCGATTCCGTGATCGACCAGGTGTACGAGAACTGGGAAATCTGCATCGCCGACGACTGCTCGACCAAGCCCGAAGTGAAGGCGGTGCTGGACAGCTATGTCGCAAAGTACGGCGATCAGGTGAAAGTCGCGTATCGCACGACGAACGGCCACATCAGCGCGTCGAGCAACACGGCGCTCGAACTGGCGACGGGCGAGTTCGTCGGCCTGCTCGACCACGACGACGAATTGCATCCGCTCGCGCTTTATTGCGTAGTGGAAATGCTCAATACACATCCGGACGCGGCGCTCATCTATAGCGACGAAGACAAGATCTCGGAAGAAGGCGAGCGCTCGGACCCGTACTTCAAATGCGACTTCAACTACGATCTGTTTCTGAGCCAGAACATGATCTCGCACTTCGGCGTTTATAAAACGTCGGTGCTGCGCGACATCGGCGGTTTCCGCACTGGACTCGAAGGCTCGCAAGACTACGACCTCGCGTTGCGCGTGATCGATCTCGTCGGACACGACGTCGTCTATCACGTTCCGCGCGCGCTCTACCACTGGCGCATCATTCCGGAAAGCACGGCGAGCGGCCATGAAGCGAAGCCGTATGCGCACATCGCCGCAATGCGCGCGATCGACGACCATCTGGCGCGCAACAACATCAAGGCACACACCATCCACGCGCCGGGCACGCACGCGTTCAACAAAGTCGTGTACGAACTGCCCGAGGTGCTGCCGTCCGTCGAAATCATCATTCCGACGCGCGACTCCGCGGCACTTGTCGAGCAATGCGTGGAATCGGTGGTCGGCAAATCGACGTATTCGAATTTCCGCATCACGATTATCGACAACGGTTCGGTCAAACAGGAAACGCATGACCTGTTCGCCCGCCTGCAAGCGGACCCGCGTATCAAGGTCGTACGCGACGACTCGCCGTTCAATTACTCTGCGCTGAACAATCGCGTCGCGCTTGCAAGCACCGCCGACTTCGTCTGTCTGATGAACAACGACATTGAAGTCATCAACGCGGACTGGCTCGAAGAAATGATGTCGGTGGCGATTCAGAAGAACGTCGGCGCCGTGGGCGCAAAGCTGCTGTATCCGGACGACACCATTCAGCATGGCGGCGTCGTGCTCGGCGTAGGCGGTATCGCGAGTCATGCGCACAAGCACTTCCCGAATACGATGGCCGGCTACTTCGCGCGCGCTCGTCTGCGCAACGCGATGAGCGCGGTCACCGCGGCGTGCCTGCTGATTCGCCAGTCGATCTACAAGGAAGTGGGCGGCCTGGATGAAGAGCTGCACGTGGCCTACAACGACATCGACTTCTGCCTGCGCGTGCGCAAAGCCGGTTACCGCAACGTGTGGACGCCGTACGCGGAGCTGTATCACCACGAATCGGCCACACGCGGCGCGGAAGACACGCCGGAAAAAATCAGCCGCTTCAATCAGGAATCGGAACTGGTCAGGCAACGCTGGGGCGATCTGCTGATGAACGATCCGTACTACTCGCCGAACCTGACACTGACGGCCGACGACTTTTCGTTTGCATGGCCTTCGAGGATTGCCGACCTTGCGTAATCTGGAAAACAAGAACAAAACCGCCTGGCTGGCTGAGTATCGCCATCCGTCGCCAGGCGAGCTGTTTTGCCTGCCGAGCGCGATTTACTTCCTGATGAAGTTCAGGGCCGACCTCGCGCGCTACAACTCGAAGTCGCTGAACGATCGCATCACGCTGTACTTCTGGTGGGAAATGACGGCGCGGGAAACTTATCCCGACTTCGAATGGGTGCTTCGTCACGAAGACGTCGAATATCTGCGGCAACTGGACAATGAAACGCTGATCGCGCGACACTCGGAGGCCGTGACGTACTGGCTTGGTTCCACAGCGTCAAGCGTGCTGGACACAAAGCATCTCCCGGAAACGCTGCTCGAACCGCAAACCGTGCTCGAGGAAGCCGGACTGCAGTTGCCCCGGCTCATCACGATGATCGTGAGCACTCGCGGCGATCTTTCGCAGGCCTTCGACCTGGGCACATTGAGCGGCTACCTGAACTGTCTGAACTGGTGGGAAGCGCACGGGCAAGATGCCTGTCCGCGAGTCACCTGGAGAGCGCCCGCGTCGTGGCCGAAGCTCACCGAGCCGATGAGCAGCACGCAAGCCGGCGCGCTGCCCTTCCCCCGTTTCCTGGCCCTGATCGCCGCCGAGCGGCCCGATTTGAGCAGCGCGTTCGACCTGACCACGTTCATCGGTCAACTGGCTTGCCTCAGCTGGTGGGAAGAGCACGGTCATCGCGAATATGCGCGCATCAAGTGGTCGCCGGCTCCGGTTGGCGGCGCGATGCTCGAACCCGCCGAACCCGTCAGCGACGACGGCCTGCAGGTGCCGCGTTTCATCTCGCTCATTATCAACGAGCGGCCCGATCTGCAGAGCTCGTTCAATCTGCGCAGCTTCACCGGCCGGCTCAGTTGCCTGTCATGGTGGCTCGAACACGGGCAGCTTCAATATCGGGCGATCAAGTGGGTGCCGCCTACCGCGCCGCGCACGCTCACGGACATGCACGAGGACGATAGCCAGCAGGGCCTGCCCTTGCCGCTTTTCCTAAGGCTCATCCTGAAGGAGCGCGCCGACCTTCATGCGCTGTGCCCGCTGGACAGCTTTATCGGGCGCCTCAAGGCACGGTCGTGGTGGCTGGAGCACGGGCAATTCGAGTATCCGGCACTCCGCTGGGTGGCGCCGCCCATGCCTGCGGAACTGTTCGAAATGGAAGCCGGCCAGCGTTGCTCGCTGCCATTGCTGCCGCGATTCCTGAATCTGATCTGGAATGAGCGCCCCGATCTGCAAGCGGCGTTCGACCTCGACCGCTTCAGCGCGCGCCTCAGTTACCAATCGTGGTGGGAGCAGAACGGCCAGCACGAATATGCGGCGATCAAATGGTCCGCGGCCGGTCTCGCCCAGGCGCTCGCCCGCATGGACGAGGACCAGGAACCCGGCATGTCGCAACTGCCGCGCTTCCTCGAACTGATTGCGAAGGAGCGCCCGGACCTGCAAGCCTCATTCGACATCACGACGGAAACCGGCCGGGCCGGACTCGCGCAGTGGTGGAACGAATCTGGCGCTCACGAGTATCCGGTACTGGAGTGCCTGAAGGTAGAGCGGGCGCAAGGTCGTGCGGACGAGCCGCAGTCCTACCGCGCGCACGTTCGGTCTGAGTACGGTTTTGGCGTGAACGTGGTGGGCTTTCCGCAGGGCGTGCTGGGTCTCGGTGAAGACGCACGGATGGCCGCCCGCGTTTTCCAGTTGACGTCGACCCCGGTCGCGCTCGTGAACGCGCCAATGTCCGGTCCGGCGAAGCTGGACAACTCGATGGACCACCTGCTGAGCGACGACCTGAAGTACGGCATCAGCCTCATCTGCCTGCCCGCGCCTGAGATGGTGCGTCTCGCGCTGGAGGGAGGCCGCAAGCTGATCGAGGCGCCAACGCATAAGATCGGCGCGTGGCCTTGGGAATTGCCTCACTGGCCGAGCGCGTTCGGGAAGGTGCACCAGATGGTCGATGAGATCTGGGCACAGAGCAAGTTCGTGCAAAGCGTGTATAGCCGCCTCGGCGACACACCGGTCTATCACATGCCGATGGCGGTGGAAGTGCCCGCGCCTGTCGATCCGCGCCGCGAACGCTTTGGCCTGCCGTCGAACGAGTTTCTGTTTTACCTGATGTTCGACGGTAACTCATGGTTGAGCCGCAAGAATCCGCTTGCGGGCGTGCGTGCGTTCAAACAGGCTTTCGGCGAAAGCTCGCCTGGCGTCGGACTCGTCATCAAGGCAATGAACGTGCGCGACGACGATCCGGTGTGGCGCGCCGTCTGCGAACTGACGGCCGGCGACAGCCGCATTCACATCGTCACCGAACGCTTGAGCCGCCAGGATTCCACCGACTTCATGGCGTGCTGCGACGCGTACGTGTCCCTGCATCGTAGCGAAGGTTTTGGCCGCGTGATTGCCGAGGCAATGGCGTTGGGCCAACCGGTTGTCGCGACGAACTTCTCCGGCAACGTGGACTTCTGCGAGCCGGATACGGCGTTTCTGGTAGACGGCGAACTCGTGCCGCTGCGGCCGGGCGACTACCTCTTCTCCGAAGGCCAGTACTGGTGCGATCCGGACGTGTCGATCGCCGCGGAACAACTGAAGCGCATGATCGAAGACGTGCCGCTGCGCGAGCGCATCGCACAAGCCGGGCAAGCGCGCATCGAGCGTGACTACTCTGTGCCTGCGGTCGCGCGCGCATATGCACGGCGTCTCGCCGACATTGCCGGAGCGCGGGCCAAATGAAGCTGCACATCTGCGCTCCCGACATTTTTTCCGGCGATGCCGTCGGCAATCATTGCCTCGCCATCGCTCGTGCGGCGCGGCGTCTCGGCATCACGGCCGAGCTGTACGCTCAGCGCTACGACGTCGGCACGATCGAAGTGCATCCGTTCGAGAACCTGTTCGCGAGCGTGGCGGCCGACGACATCGTGCTGCTCAGCTACTCGATCTTCGATCCGTATCTGGAGCAGCTTCTTGCATTGCCGTGCCGGAAGGTCTGCTATTTCCACGGCGTGACCGATCCGCAACTGTTGCGCGAGCTTGAACCGCAAACCGCGCAGTTGTGCGAGATGGCGCTCACGCAATTGCCGCTGCTGAGCGGATTTGACGTCGTGGTGGCGAACTCGCACAACACGGCCGCGAGCCTGTCCGGGACAATCGATGCGGCAGCAATAAAAGTCATTCCGCCGGTTTTCGCCGACATGGCTACGTTCCAGCGCAAGCCGGCGCCGGCCGCGCGCAGATTGCGCGAGCCCAACCTGTTGATGGTGGGCCGCGTCGTGCCGCATAAGCGTGTGGAAGACGCCATCGAGGTTCTTGCGCTGCTGCAACAGCGCGAGTTCACCGCGACTTTGACGATTGTCGGCAACGCGCCGAACTACGATTATCTGAAGTTGCTGATCAACCGCGCACGCGAACTGGGCGTTCTGGAGCGCGTCGATTTCAAGGGCATGCTCGACGACGCCGACCTCTTCGACTGTTACGACACGACAAGCGCGCTCCTCGCGATGAGCAGGCATGAAGGGTTCTGCGTTCCCGTTCTTGAGGCGATGCATTTCGGCAAGCCGGTTTTCGTTCGGGGAGGCACTGCCGCACAAGAGATCTGTCCGGCGGATTGCGTGTTCGATCCGAACGCCGACCTGTCGACGTGGGCTGCCGCCATTGCGAACCGTCTCGGCGCATCAACCGGCGCGAACGCGGTCAACGACGCGTACGTCGCTCATGCGAACAGCGTGCTTCAGCGCGCGAGCGACGATGTCTGGCGTGATGTACTGATTGGCGTCAAGCGCTGAGGAAAAGAGTATGACCGGCCTTAAATTCATTCTGACCACTTATAGCACCGCATTCACCGTCAGCGGCGGCGGTGAGTCGGAGCTCGTGCAGGTCGCGGAGATCCTGAAAGCGTCGGGCGTGCATACGGATATCTACGGTATCGGAAGCCGTCCGCTCAGCTTTTACGACGGCGTGATCCACTTCTCCGTGCATGCGGACGGCCACGCGATCCTGCGCGAGGCCGCGAGCCGCAACAAGCGCATCTTCTTGTGGCCTAACGTGTGGTGGCTCGAGCCGGTTCCGGCTAGCGAAGTCGAACGAATCCAGCACATCATCGGCCTCGCGCACAAGCTTCTGTTCAAGTCGCAAGCGGAACTCGACAATTTCACGCAGTACATTCAGGTGCCGGCGGAAAAAATCGAAGTTCTGCCTACCTGCGTGTCCAACCGGTTCCTCGCGCCGGCCGACAAGGATCTGATGTCGACCGTATCCAATAGCACTGACTTCGCTCTGTGCCTTGGGCTCGTGGAGCCGATCAAGAACCAGTTGCAGACCATCCGCGCATTGAACGAATTGAAACTCGACGGCCTGTTCGTCGGCGGTACGCGCGACGACGAGTACTACCGTCAATGCATGGCCGAGGCCCACCCTGGCATTTCGTTCCTTCCATTCATTCAGCCTTGTAGCGCGATGCTTCGCTCAATCATCGCCAATTGCAGCGTGATGGTCGAGCCGAGCATCGATCCGCCTGGCCGCTCGAGTCTGGAAGGCGCGATCATGCAGAAGCCGCTCGTCATGTCGGACGGGCCATGGCAGCGCGAGCATTTCGATGATGGCGTCTGGTACACGGCCACCGATTCTGTAAGCGCGATCGCCTCTGCGATCGCGAGCGCAATCAATGACCCCGACCGCGACGCCAGAATCGCGGCCACGTATGAGCGCGTCATCGCACGTCATTCGGCGTCGACCATCGGCCCTCAGATCGCGGCGCTGCTCGCACGGGAAAGTATCTGACATGCCGAAGATTCCTCGCCTACTGGTTGTTCAGCGAATCTCGCTGTCGCACGACAGGTTGATGTCGCGCTCGATTGCTGCCCGCTTCGGCCCACTGCTGGGCTACATGGGCAATCACCGCATGCTCGAATGGGAAGAGATCGTCGAAAGCGACGTGACCGTCGGGCAATTGCGCCGTTTCGATGCTGTGCTGTTCAACAAGCACAGCTCCAACCGCGCAACGGATGTCATGCGCATGGCCAACGATCTCGGCCTGCGCACGATCTACGATATGGACGACTGGATCATCGACTTGCCGATGTACAGCGTCACCGATCTGAACGACGACTTGCTCGCGAACATTACGTGGCTGATCCGGCAGGCGTCGATTGCAACGGTCTCGAACGAAATTCTGCGCAACAAGCTGCGGCGCCTGCGGCCTTCGGTCGTCGTGATTCCGAATGGTTTCGATCACGAATCGCTTCCCTGCGGTCCGTCTGACTGGCATGAAGCAACGCCTCCGAAAATCCTGTTCTCGAATACGGACGGCATCAAGCTCGTTCAGTTCCGGAAGGAGTTCTTCAAGGTAATCGTTGATTTCCTCGAGCGGCATCAGGACGTCGCATTCGAATTCTGGGGCGACGGCTTTCCCGAAATGTCGCGTATTCCGCGGCTTGTTTCGAAAGGCTTCCTGGAGAACTCCGCCTATAAAGCTGCCATCCGCGATGCAGGCTACATGTTTTCTATCGTGCCGCTCGGCGGCCGTGAAGACCCGGACGCTCTCTTCTTCAACAGTTGCAAATCCTGCATCAAGTACATCGACTACGGGAGCCTCGGCATTCCAGGCATTTACTCACGTTCGCCGGTGTACGAAGAAGCGGTCTCCGACGGCCAAACCGGCTTACTGGTGAACAACACGGCTGACGAGTGGGCCGGTGCGATGGAAAAGCTCTACCAGGACAAACAACTGCGCGACACGTTGCGGCTGAACGCGCACGCGGATACTCACGAGCGATTCGGCCTCGCCGGTCCCGCCAGGACTTTCCTTGAACTCGTCACCGGCGAACACCCGGTCTGAACGGACACGACAATATGGATCTTTTATTGATCAGACACGGCCAGTCGGTCGCGAATGAAAAGGGACTCTTGATCTCGACCGACAAGGACGGACTCACAGAGCTTGGCAAGACCCAGTCGATCAATCTGGCGGCGACGCTCGACCGCTTCGGGTTCAAGCCGTCGCGCTTTTATTGCAGCCCGTGGGCGCGCGCGCGTCAGACGGCGGAATTGCTGTTCGACGCCGCCACGCCAATCACTTACGACGCGCGGCTCGCTGAGACGCATCCGGGTGTCTATGGATCGTGGCTCGAAGTCGAATTCAATCGTGCATTTCCCGATTTCAACGGCGACATCCGAAACCGCTATCAGGACGGCGAATCGCACCTCGACATGGCCGAGCGCGTGCAAGCGTGGGTCGAGTCCGAAATACGGCCGCATGTCAACGAAAGCGGCTTGACGGCTGCGGTCGCGCACGGCGGACCAATCAGTGTCGTGCTGCAGCATCTGCTCGGCGTACCCATCGAAACGCACTACCCGAGCTTCACAGTACCCAACGCCTCATTCACCTACCTGAAATGGCGGGCGGATCTGAACCGTTATTGCCTGGAACGCGCAGGCCACGTATGAGCAAGACAGTCGCGATATTCGAGCCGATCTATTCGCAGGATCAGACACTGACCTGCGCGGAGTTTCTACCGCTCGTACGCGCCGACAACGCGCGTCCAGAATGGCGCGAGTTCAAGATTCTGACCGACATGTATCGCAACGGCGAACATCTGCGACACGATTACACGGGGCTTTTTTCGCCAAAGTTCACGCTGAAGTCGAAAGTGTCCGGCAGTGCGTTTCTCGATTTCGTGCAACGCCACGACGGCGCTGACGTGTGCTTTATTAATCCGTTTCCACAACTCGCCTACTGGTCATTCAATGTGTGGATGCAGGGCGAGCAGGCGCACCCCGGTTTGTCACGCGCGGCCCAGGCGCTCCTCGACGCGAGCGGTGTCGATATAACGATCGCCGACACGCCGCGGCACGGCCCCTCGACGTTGGCTTACTGCAACTTCTGGGTCGGCTCACGACGCTTCTGGGACGAGTACGTCGGTAAGACGCTGCTGCCGATTGCCGATTTTCTCGAAGCGAATCCGTCGCACGAAGCGGCCATCGGGGTGATGACCGACACGTTGCACACGGACCCGGCTCCATTCCTGCCGTTTATTATCGAGCGCCTGTTCAGTACGTACATTTCGCTGCACCCTGAATTATCTGTCGCAGCCTATACGTTCGATACGAAAGCTGTCCGTGAGTACTGCATTAACGACTTCGAAAGACTGCTATTCGACCGCATGCAGACGAAGATCGAACAAGCCGACTCGTCCGGCATATTCGAACCTGCACTGATCGAGCAGATGGATACGGTCTGCGCCTTATGGCAAAGACATTTCTTCGACTTCTACGCGACACGGCCGCATCCGCATACAGGGCAGCCGGTTTTGATCGGATAGGTAGCAGCCGCATTGTCCGATGCAAAACGTCGGCCTGAAACATTCAGACCCGCCGCTGGCGGCCAGTCAATTCCAAAGAGAAAATACATATGCAGTCAGCACGCATTCATCCGAACGACGACATGTTTCATGGTTCGACCGAGCACTACGCATCGGTCGGCACGCAGATGGCCGACTTCGTTTCCCATGCAGCGGGGCTTGCAAACGTACAGTCGCCGAAGGTCCTCGAATTGCCGTGCGGCTATGGCCGCGTTACGCGTCAGCTCGTCACGCGCTTCGATCCAGCACAGATACACGTGGCCGACATCATGGTGCCGGCGGTCGACTTCTGCGCCGAGGAGTTCGGCGTCCATGCATATTCCATCGTCGATCCGGTATATGAGTTCAAAAATGTTCCGGATGAATTTTTCGACGTCGCCGCATTAGGTTCGTTGATTACTCATCTGTCGGGTCACAATGCCCGGACGGTGATGAAACACTTTTTGCACAAGCTGAAACCCGGCGGCGTTGCAGTTGTCACCACGCATGGCGAACGTTCGCGCGAGATCCTCGGAACAGTGGACTGCTATCAGGTCGGCGACGCCGCGCGCACTCATTTGCTGGCGAGTTACGACGCGGGCCAGTACGGGTTCGTCAACTACATGCCTGACCACTCGCTCGAGGCCAAGACCGTCGATTACATTGGCGACAGCTACGGCATTGCGCTGATTCCGCATCAATGGGTGAGCGATGTCTGCCGGGAAAACGACGTCGAGATCGCCGAATACCGTCGCGGTGGGTGGGACAATCATCAGGACGTTTTCTTTATCTCACGCAAGTAAGCTATTCTTTGATGGCTTGGCAGTCGCCGGCAGGCACCGCCATTGCGATTGATCTCCCGTCGGCCGATTCGACGGCGCAGAACTACCGGACACCATGGCCAACGGGCCATTTCGTCCGCTTCGCCTCTTGGGGCGCGTGCAAAGACGCGCTGCCCTTCACCTTGTGACATCTGCGACAGGTAGTGTCAGCCGACACCGGCACCGCCTGACGCACGCATGCTGACAGTCCTTCCGCGCTTTACGGCGCTTCTCGCGACGCACGGATTGCGCCACGAGACGCAGTTTGAATCGAGGAGACGACATGACGAAGCAAGGCAATGCCCCCGACGACTATGATCGAGAGAAGCGTCGAGTCCGTTTTCTGCGTGGATTGAATCTGAGGGAAAGCGTGGGCGTCGAGATCGGCGCGCTGTGCTGGCCGCTTGTTCGCAGAGGCGACGCCGGTAAGATCATTTATGTGGACCACACCGACACGCCGCATCTACGCCAGAAATATCACGACGATCCGCATGTCAATGCGGACGACATCGTTCATGTAGATGCTGTCTGGGGAGAAAACAGTCTGCACGAAGCGATCGGCGGGCAATACGTCGATTTTGTTGTGGCGTCACACGTTGTGGAACACGTTCCTGATCTCGTCACGTGGCTCCGCGAACTGGCAGCGGTACTGAAGCCAACCGGCGAGGTGCGTCTCGCCGTGCCCGACAGGCGCTTCACATTCGACTATTTCCGGCGCGAGAGCCGTCTGCCCGAGGTCCTGACGAGTTACATAGAACGCGCCCGCGTCCCTAATCCGTTCTGTTTGCTGGACCACTGCCTGAACGCCGCCGATATCAGTACCGCTCAGGCGTGGCGCGAGCGCATCGATCGGGCTTCGGCCAAACTGCATCGCACGTGGCAAGGCGCGCTGCATCTGGCGCGCGATGCGGCCGCAAACGGCACGTATCACGACGTCCACTGCTGGGTCTTCACGCCACGGTCGTTCGCGAGACTTATCGCGGATCTATGCGCAATGGATCTACTGGACTTTGCGTGCGAAGACTTCGCCGACACCGCAAGAAACTCAATGGAGTTCTCCGTAGTGCTGCGGCGTTCGCGAGATCGCCAATATATCGCCGACAGCTGGCAGCGCATGGAACGCGCAGCAAAAATCGCGACGCCTGGTATGCCGTTCTGGCGGGCGCGGCGCATATGGGAGGAGATGCGCCCCGGATGGAACGGCGCGCGAACCGCTGCCCGTTTCTCCGGACAGAGCAGCGACCTCGATCCGGTGGAACCGATTATCTTCCCGCCCGGGTTCGATGCCGCCGAATATCTTGCCGCAAACCCCGATGTGCGCGACGCGGGCGCCGATGCGGTGGTTCACTACCGGCATTTTGGATGGCGCGAAGGGCGGGTGATTCGGCCATCGCCAATGCTTCATGAATCCGTCGCGCCGTTCGCGTCTTCAACTTGATGAGTCACTCAGACATCGTTCTCTACCGGAAAACGTTCCGTTGAAGGAGCGAAACGTCCTTAACGGCGATCGCGCCACACGCGCCCGGATTCGTGAGACCGATCTGCAGGCGTTTTACGTGCTGTAACGTGAGCCAGCGCGGATAGGCATCTATGGGCACGATGAGCACGCCGTCGTCTGCGGTGAAATGCAACTGCCCTGCCCCACTTGCGCCGGACTGCTGCTCGCCCGTCCACGAAACCGTGAGTCCGGGCTGCGCGTGACGGTCGATGCACGCAAAGCGAAACCGCAGGATACCCGCTGCATGCCCGGAGACCGCCAGCGAGGAGATGTCGTAGCCGAGTTGCGGATTGCCACCCGCCACCTTGTATTCACCCGCTTGCGCAACCAGATCGCGAGGCTCAGGCGTCAACGTGTCGAGCGCTGCCACCGTGGACATCTTCTTGGTAAGAGATTTCTCAGAACGTCCCCACGCCACGGGAATCTCGCCAAGGTCCGGTGCCGAAAATGCCGCATCGAACATTGCCAGGCGAAATTCGCCGGCAGAGGATCCGTTTAGCATCACCTCGTTTGCTGCCGGATAGCCCACCTTAGACGGGTCTAGCGGACCGCCGTCGAGCCACACAGTGTGCAACCCGGTGTCCAACTTCGTAACCCGACGCGTCTGCCCATCAGACAGCCGTATTGGCGTACCCACGGTGAACGCCGACATTGGAGTCTCGCTGTCGAGCAGCAAGGCAGCCTCGTTGCGTCCGACGCCGCGATCCCACTTATCGTCCGTCAGATTTCTTGCTACGACGGTGGCGCGTTGGCTCAGGTCGCCGCTCGCCGCTCGTTTGTGGCTGTATCCGAGAATGACCCCGTCGGTCCATACCGGCGTGTAGTTGTCGACCACGAAACGGTAGAGAACCGGGTCTCGCAAGGCGAGGCCCCCGCCGTCATACGCGAGATTGCCGGCCCCCAGCAACGCGACATCCGGCAGATGCTCTGAAAGCCGCTCCACCGCCCTTTGCTGCTGACGAACCGATGCCATGTTGTACGGCGCCGTCACCGCCATTGTTATCGGGCGATTCATATAAAACGTCCGGGCGTTGCGCGATGTCAGGTCGAGGTAGCCCACACGCGGCGGCAAAGCGCTATTGAGCAGCGTATTCAATTTGACAAGGCTTGCCCATTGCTCTTCCTGCACCATTGCTCGCCCGATATTGGGCATCCCAACCTCGGCACCGTCTTTCATGGGACCGATCGCAATCGATGGCGCCGCCGCCGTCACCGCAGTAGAAAACGCCAGTGTGGTGTAGTTGAGCGTTGCGCTAGCCCCTGCCAGTGCCACGACCAACGGGACGCGGTGGCGCTGCTCGATCGCGTGCCATGCAACGACCGGGATCAGCACAGCCCAGCCGAAAATTGCTGCGAGGCCCGCCCTGGAGAGATCGCCAGCATCGATTCGTCCCATCGAGTAAGGCGTCAGCAGCAGCGTGAAAAGCAGCACGGCGACCGTCGGCAGGAACGTGGGCTCGCCGATACCGCGGTTCCTGACAATCGAATACATCATCATCAGGCAGAAGAACGGAGCGGCCACCCAGGACATGCGCACCGCTTCGAAGACGAGCCCGGACTTGGGCCCAGTCATGTTCCAACTGGCGTCCCAAGGAATGCCGTAAGCAACCTGATTGATCGGGCCATTCTCGAGTACATACCGGATCGCGCCGAACAACATCGGTATGAACGGAGTAAGAAGCGCGAGCAGAATAAGCACGACGCAAACGGCCACCAGCGCTCTCAATCCTGCACGTTCCCGACCGCGCCAGATACGCCATATCGCTTCGAGCGCGAGCAGACCCGACGCAGCGGCGAGCAACAGACCGGCCGGCGGCACGCCCAGCACTACGATGGGTGCGGTGACGAGCCAGACCGCAAGCCATCGCGCCGGCGTCGCCCTGAGCGACGCGCTGAACCAGACGCAGATAAACGGAGTGAAGAAGAGAAAGGCGCTTCTACCGCCAATGAAGAAGGTGGAGACTAACGCGAGACCAAGGCTTCCAGAAAACCGGAAAAGAGCCAGAAACGTAACGAGAGACAGCAAAGCCGAACCAAGTCGATTCGCATCGGCGATGCTTGCTGCCGTTCCGTCGTAAAACAGCAGCGACAACAGCCCCGGAAGATCATCCTCCATGAATCCGTGCGGTGCGATGTAGCCGACATAGGGCACGACACCTTTGACGTAAGACCACCAGCCGAGCAGGTTCTGGCCGAACTCGTAGTCGTTCGTTGAAAGTGCGGGCCCGATCGTGTTGCCGAACTTGAATGCGACGAGAAGTCCGAACAACGCGAGCGGCGAAAAAAGTGCCGTGAGCGCAGCACCTTCGCCTCGACGATAGTTGCGATAGCGGCGGACCAGGTCGACGATACCCGCCACGAGTAGTGCAACGACAAGAGCCTTGAGCGCCCAGGTCGTCGAATACTTGGTCAACGATCCATCCGGCAACGCGAGGCGCGCAGGATAGAACGTCAGGTAGAAAAACGGCAGGCCAAGCTGACCGACAACGAGCGCTGCAGGCAACAGGCGCACCAGCATCCGCGGGTTAAAGGCCGACGCCAGCACCACGAGGAACAGAACCACAATGATCGCCTGGCTCACGCTCGCATAGCGGTCAACCTGCGTGAGGCCGACGGCGGAGATCGGCGCGCGGCCAAGAACCAGCGCAAATTCGATCGGCACCAGCGCGACGAGAAACGCGGCAAAAAGGGCGAGCCCGACAACGGCGGGCGATTGTCTCTCGGCTTTATTCCGCTGCAACCACGAATAGGCAACGAGCACGATGAGCGCCGACGCGGAAATCAGCTGGATAGACCGGTCGATGGACGAACCGGTAACGAGCCCCGCTGCTACGACAACCGACGGTACCGACCACCACAGGAGTTGCTCTGATAGATCCTGCGCCCACTCGGCGCGGTAGCTCTTGAGCTTCTTCATATGCGAAGCAAGCAGCAGGAGGCCGACAAACAATACCGCGATCACGAGAGGCGGCGTGAAGAGGTCCTGGAACTTGCTCTCGGCTTGCCAGGTAATCCGGCCGACAATGAAGTTCGAATAGGTCGGCGCAAGCGTCATACGCAAACCCAAAGCGAGTACGGCAGCGGCCAAAGCGGTCGCCGCCACCGTCACGCTCAGTTTTTCTGTACTGGTTAACTGGTTTGACATTCAATGTCCTGTTCGTCGCGGATCAGGCGCATGTGGTGCGGCGCCCTTTCTTTCACGAAGGGTTATAGGCGCCGAAACAGGCCTTGAACAGCACTTGGAGCACGGACAGATTGCCTCTGACACTGCTGATCTTGGTGGGGACTTCACCCTTCGGATAACGTCGTGTGGTCGCTATTTCGACGCAGCGATAACCGAGCTTCGGTACGCGGTACGAGAGATACGCGAGCAGCTCGTAGGTATTGAACACATCGCGAAACGGCGCGACGCGCGGATCGAGCAGCATCTTGCGGCTGTAAGCGCGAAAGCCCTGCGTCGTGTCTGTCCAGCGAAAACCGGAGAAGAGGCTCAGCATCGGCGCATGAATCAGCCGGATAGCAAGGTCGCGCGACTTGGGCGTGTTTTCTGCGATGCCGCCGGACAGATAGCGCGAGGCCTGGACGAAATCTGCACCGCGTTGCAACTCATCGATGAAGCGCGGAATAGCGTCGGGATCGTCCTTATCGTTTCCGTCGATAGTCACGATGCCCTCATACCCTTTGTCCAGCGCGAACGCATAAGCGCAACGCAATTGCGCGCTCAACTTGCCTGGTCCCGTCTTGAGGAGCAGTGTGCGTACCCCTTTGGCCTTGAGGAAGCTATGTTCGAGCGAGCCGTCCGTGCTGCCACCATCGACGATTATCACGTCAGCCGCGTCGTGAATGCCAAGCGCCGCCATCCGTTCGAGAAGATTACGTATGCGGGCGCCCTCATTAATTACCGGGATCACCACGCACCACGCACTGCGCGGCTCGGAGTCGAACTGGATCTTGAACGAGGGAACCTGCCAGCCGGCCCGGACTTCCTGGGTTATATCGTGTTTCATTGGATCTGCAATCCTTGGATTTCACCCTACGCGGGCAGTAACGAGTGCGACGGGATCGCTGAGACTTGGAAAACTGCGCGGCGGCATCATGGCGATTTTGACGAGCACGCTGGCCGACGCATCTGAAGCAATGCCTAAAACCGGGACCAGCCGCTTCATGCAGTCGCTCCGCCTTCCGGGCGGTAGTAGCGGACCGCTTCAGCGACAGCGCGGCGGACCGCATCGATCGCGGAACCCGACTTCGGCGCCAACATTTCGATCGACACCACATGCTCAGGCAGCAACGCGCTCAGCGCGGAGGCCACCGCTGCGTGGTTTGTGCCGCCCTCGCCGAGCGTGACCAGATCCGGTTCGCTTGCGTGTACATGTCCGATCAGATGCGCATAATCGGTCACGAC